>Ga0208850_1000004_pt1 | contig 141114 bp, 151 predicted proteins | sample NGESurshal092012_5_FD_184475 | JGI IMG/M metagenome (GOLD analysis project Ga0208850, IMG submission 184475) | Arctic peat soil microbial communities from Barrow, Alaska - NGEE Surface sample 210-2 shallow-092012 (SPAdes) | ecosystem: Environmental > Terrestrial > Soil > Wetlands > Peat ... | reverse complement strand
TTTTGCGTCGGTTCTCAACTGGCGTCAGTGCGAAGATGCACAACACAGTGAGTCGCCATTCAATTGACGTACGACGACTCCTCGCGCAAAGAACCTGCCAGTACAATCAATAGCGTGATGGATCTGGAAAACTCGCAAGACCATCTGGAGCGTTTCGTAGGGCGTTCATTTGGGCGCCGAGGTGCGAGGCTGGAACGTAGACGAAAGACCTTGCTCAGTGAGTTTGAGGCGTCGAGCATTGAGCGAAGCGCGTAGCCGTGTCGCGTCGAGTCGGCATCCTAGCGTTGGTGATTCTGCTCCTTTTTGCCGCAGTGGCGGTCCAGTCGCTCAACCTTCAGTTCTTTCGCGCGAATGCTCTCGACAAGTCGCCACTCAATCCACGGGTGTCCAATTCGTCAACGTACGCCCTCCGAGGTGAGATCATCGCGGCCGACGGGACGATCCTCTCGCGCTCAGTGCCAGTAGTGGCTGGCCAGAGTTTCTACAAACGCGTCTATCCCTTGGGCGCTCTCACCGCCGGTGTGGTCGGGTTTTCGTCTCCAACTTACGGAACCTGGGCACTCGAGGCTGAGTACAACAGTTATCTCAGCGCCCACTCCCAACCGCCCCAGAATTTCGCCCAGGTCTTGGCCCCCACGACTGCGGCGGACAACGTTACGTTGACACTGCAACCCTCGCTTCAACGAATCGCCCAAAAGTGGCTCGCGGGCCGCGACGGTGCGGCCGTGGTTCTTAATCCTCAAAATGGCGACGTATTGGCGATGTATTCGAACCCCACGTATAACCCGGATCCTTTCACGTCGTATGTCTCCAAGGTCGTCGCGGCAGCCTGGAAAAAGGACACGACGAAGAACGTCCACGGGTTTCCGCCGTTGGGACTCGTCGCCACCCAGCAGACGTTTCCCCCGGGCTCGACCTTCAAGATCGTCACGACGTCCGCAGTCGTCGTCTCGATGCCCCAACTATTGAACAAGGTCTACCCGAAACTGACGTTTACTCCTTTGCCAAACACGAATCAGACGCTGTCGAACTACGCGCACGGCTCCTGCGGAGGCACGATCGTTGAAATGCTCCCTCCGTCGTGCGATACCGGTTTCGCGCTGGTTGGTCTTGATCTTGGTGGCACGAATCTAGCCACTGCGGCCGATAGTTTTGGTTACAACGAGGTTCCCCCCATCGATTTGCCTGGAGTGGTCGCGAGTTACTTTCCAACGGCGGCGAGTTTCACCTACAACCAGCCGCAACTGGCGTACTCAGCTATTGGTCAAGAGAACGTACGTACTTCGGCGTTGATGAACGCGCTCGTAGCCGGTGCCGTTGGTAATGGCGGTGTCATGATGACGCCGCACTTGATGAAATTCGTGACCGGGCCAGACGGAATCGTCATCAAACGGTATTCGCCCACGCCATGGAAGACGCCCTTAACACCCGCTCAGGCTGCTCAAATCGTGCCCCTCATGGTGAACGTCGCGCGTTATGGAACGGCTGCAGGCATTTTTCCTGCAGCGGACAACGTGGCGGCCAAGACTGGAACGTCACAGGTTGGTAATGGTGCCCAGAACACTGACGACTGGATGATCGCGTTCGCTCCCGCGAATAATCCGACGATTGCGGTCGCGGTAGTCATGCCCTTTCAGGTCACCTCCGCGACCGGTGCGGCAGTCGCGGGTCCGATTATCAAATGTCTCGTAGAGGGCGCGCTTGCTCTGCAGTCCGGCTTGCCCGCGTCGGGAACCTCGACAACATGTTCCAGTTGAGGGGGAATCACACTCGCGACGGATTGGCGCGACAAAGGTAATCAATTTTTACGTATTCATTAATTGACGCGGCGGAGCGCGCGGACCGCGGTTGATAGGATTGTCAGAGAGGTGACTGCCCGATACGCGTCACGGGTATTTGCAAGAGCCGTGCCACTTTATCGTCTCGACACTCGGCGTTGACGGCGACGCGGTGTATCGAGCGTCCTACGAGTCCAAATTGAGGTTGCGGATATTTTGAACATTCCCGGTGACCCAAGTTCGATGCCCAACGAAGGTGCCTCGGGCGAATCATGGCGTAAGCGACAACGCACGAAGATTTCAATACGTACCCAGCGACGCAAGTGGACGCACCGTGCTGACACGTGGGACCGGCACAACGACGCAAGTATGTTGAAAGTGGCTGCCAAGGCCATTGAGATGTCCGGCGTGAAACCCGGAATGGCCTGTGTCGACCTCGGCTGCGGCGGCGGTCGCCTCGCGTTGGAGTTAGCGAGACACGGTGCCACCGTCATTGGTGTCGACGTCAGCGACGCCATGATCGAGCACATGGAGTCGCAGGCGAAGAACGAAGGACTCTCCGGAGTAGAAGGCATTGTGTCGCCGATCGAACACTTGTCGCTCCCGGCTGAGTCTGTTGATCTGGTGATTAGCAATTACGCGTTGCACCATTTGCTTGACGCAGATAAGGCGAAGGTAGTGCGAGCGGCGTACGGCTGGCTACGTCCTGGCGGGCAACTGGTCAACTCGGACATGATGCTTGGGCGCGGTGCCACGGCTCAAGATCGTCAGGTCATCGCGAGCAAAATTAAGATGATGGCCAAGAAGGGTATTCCGGGTTACTGGAGAATACTAAAGAACGCCGGACGGTACCTTTTGAGAGTGCACGAGCGGCCAATCACCCCAGAGGCGTGGACCCGCCTCTACGAGGCCGCTGGCTTCGTAGAGGTGCAGAGTGTGAACGTCGTCTCCGAAGCGAACGTGGTGCGCGGAATCAAGCCGGGTGGATGAATCTTTTAGCTCAACCGGTTGGAGCGTCGGGACACGATCCGGCAACCACTGGCAGCGAAGGCTGACTCGTGAGAGTAGCGAGGCCCGGTACTGAACCGGCTGTGGTCATTGCAGTACGCGCCGACGTGGAGTTTCGCAAGTAGCCGTTCAAAAAGTTGATGGTCACCCGCGTCACGACGTTCAGTGCTCGCCCCGGTGGCGCGTAAGCGCTGAAGTGTGTCTGGCCAATCATGGATAAGTAGTACTTGGGCTGGGGTGCTTGGTTGTATAAGTCGACGCTGCAGGAGACGGGGTTCAAGCTGAGGTCATTTGTCCCTTGCACCACTAAAAGTGGCACCGAGGCTGAGGTGAAATACGAGCCCTTGAACCAACTCAACTCGGCACCAGAAAGAAGGACGGCCGCCTTCACTCGAGCGTCGCGACAACACGTGTTGGCGACCGCGGCGAGACTGACGTCACCACCGTCGGAATGACCAATAACTGCGATCTCGTTCGATTCGATCAGCCCCGACAGCGCGCGGTCATTTAAAAGAGTTGTAATCACGAAGCTCAAGTCCGCCGGGTGATGCACGATGTCGCTTTCGACTACTCCGCCAGGAGAGTTCGGAGACGTATATGGATAAGCGGGATCCGCCACCACGTAGCCAGCTGCCGCCCACGAATTGAGCAGTCGCGCGTACGATTCGGGGGTGACATCGAACCCTTGGGAGAACACGACGAGAGGGTAGGGTCCTGCGCTTCGCAAGGGCGTGGCGCCAGCAATGTTTGGGCCACCCGGCGCACCCGACGTTGGATAGCGCACGGTCGTGACCAATGAGCGAGCCGACATGGCACCTGAAGCTGGTTCAGTGATCGTCATGGTTATCGATCCCACCGCAGTGGGGAAGTGCTTCGGAAGCGACGTGGATGTGGTGGTTGACGATGACGTAGTCGACGACGTGGTCGTCGGAGAACCGTGGTTTCTTGATAGCACGACAACGGTGAGAGCAACAAGTATGAGGACCATCGCGATTACTCGGCGCCGGCGCCGACCACTATTTCGTCGGCCGTGTTTCGCAGATGACATTTGCAGAAGCGTAGCAGTACGTTTTAAGTGCGCCTTTGGTTGAGCCATGTTGCGCAGCCACACTCATGCGTCAAAGTCATGACGATAGTGTTAGCTATCGCTACGGTTACATTCCCTCGAGCGACTACTTCCACATCGTGAGTTGTAGATCGACGACATGATTAAAGTACGGCGCCTCGTCGATACCGATCTTTGCGCGGCGGCACAACTTCACCGTGAAGTGCTTGACATGGAGTTCCTCTCTCGTTTCGGTTCGTCGTTTATGCGTACGTACTATCGCGCGTGGATTCACTCGTCGGGATCGATCTCGCTCGCCGCTACTGACGAAAACGAGAAGCTGGTAGGTGTGTTGCTCGGCGCGACCGATCCGGCGAGTCACTTTCGAGCAATGGTGCGATTCCACGGATTACGCATTGGCGCGAAGCTTGTTGTGTACGCGGTGGTGCATCCAGCGCTCGCGAAAGACCTCGTCGTGACGAGGGGCTGGCGCTACGCGCGTGGCGTCGCGCGCCTCGTGCGCGGGCGGTTCTCGCGGGCGGTGAACGTTACGGCATCGCCGAGCGGACCTGCGGTAGGCGAGATTACTCATGTTCTCGTGGATCGTGGCGCCCAAGGAAGCGGGATAGGACGTACGCTCGTCGAGGCGTCGATAGACGAAGCGAGAATCGCTGGCGTAGACGAACTCGTGCTGGTGACGCCGCCGGACATGGACGCGAAGCATTTCTACGAACGCCTTGGTTGGCAACAAGACGGTTCACTACAGAGTCGCAGCGGCGAGAGTTTCTTGCGTTTCCGCTACTTCATTCATTAATTGTGTCGCGATGAACTCGCGCAAGAAAAAATAATGCGTCGCGTGGCTTAACGACGCGGAGGACCGGTTCCTGGGGGTGGTCGACGCGGGGGAGGTGGCGCCGGTCTTGGATAGTTGGCGCGGTGCATCGCGCGACGTCGTGCGGCCCGGCGTCGAACTGTGCGGCGGCGGCCGAGCACCAGCCCTGAGAGTCCGAGCAGAATGAGAACGATCAGCGCAAGCGCTGCGTAAGTCGATGTGCGGCCCGCCAAAAGACCCGCTGGTCGCGTCGTAGTTGTTGTTGGGATGGTTGTTGTCGTGGTCGTAGTCGTGGAGGTGGTTGTGGTTGTCGAGGGTTGACTGCCTGCGGCGAGGACCTGGGACGCGAGCACCGCACCGGCGCACCCGGGTGTTGGCGTCGCGGTCACGAGTTGAGGGACTTGGGGGGCTTCGGGCATTCCAAAGAGTGTCGTCGAGATTGCGTCGGCCATCACTGTTTCTCCCGCGACGTTGGGGTGAAGATGGTCTGGATTGAAATACGCGGCGAAGGGCGTCGTTGGTTGGCAGGCTCCGTTGTAGACGTCACCCATCAGAGCGCCAAGATTGATCACGCCATCAAATCCCGAGTTCCCCGAGAGCATCCAGTTATTGACGGCATCCATGATGGATTGCTCCGCCGGGTACCAATTCTCCGCTTGGTCGTGATCGGCTGCCGTCGAGGTGGCGCGAGGCAGCAATGTAACGCCGTAGATTTTCACTCCTTTGGCGTGCGCCGCCGCTACCACCTGAACCATGCCGGCTTCGATACGCGCCGCTCCGCCGTAGGGCGGAATCGGGTGGCCGGTCACACCGCCCGCGCCAAACCAGATGTCATTGGTACCGAGCAGCATGATGACAGCTCGTACACCAGCCAGCGACAACGCGTCCTGTTGGAGACGAGTGACACCTGGCAGGCCGCCTGAGTTCGAAGCGTAGGTTGTCCCTGGCGGGAAGAGTGTCAAGGTTTCACCCGCAATGCCTTCGTTAACTACCGACATGCGTGTCGACGTGGGCAATCGGTTGATTCGCGATTGAAGGGCGTTCACCCAACTAAATCCATTGTTCGTATAGCCATAGCCGTCGGTGATCGAGTCGCCAAAGGCGACGATGGTGCCTTGCGCGGGCGAACCGGCCACTGAAATCTGCGAAAGCCAACGCATGTACCAACTAGGGATCCGCGCGTTGTAACCGGCGCCAGAGGGAACGGTGCTTAGATTGCCTACGCCATTACTCGTGGCGTAGGAATCATGGCTGTAACAGCAATAGTGCACGCTGACCGTTGCCGGACCCGAGACAGCGATAGTGACCGCCAGTGATTCGCCGGCAGTGACCCTCATAGCTACCGGGTCGCTCGTTACCTGGGCGTGCGGCGCCATCGTAATTAGGCGGCTTCCACCAAAAGTTACGGGGATTAACGATCCCGGCACGACATTGGCTCCGACTTGTTGAACGCCAATGGTGACGTCGGCGAACGTTGTTGCAGTTGGGCTCCAGAGATTGGAGAACGTGAGCTGCACCTCGTTGCCCGCGACCGCCACGGTGGCGATGTCGCGGACCGTTGAGTTGTTCGCAAATCCGAGGGCAAGATCAGTAGGTGACGTCCACGTCGTCTGCCACCCTAACGACGCCGAAGGAGTTGACGCCGCTGACGCCAGCGAAAAGCTACCGACCGACCAACTCAGCACCGCTGTTAACGCGATAGCGAAGTGACCGAGCCCCCGAGTTTGGCGAGCCCTTTTTGACATTTTGTGGGTACGAATATTCGACGATTGACCTCTTTCTTGTCGATTATGTGCGGCATTGAGGCGCCGACCACTGGTGAAGAGAATCACGCGCACCTCTTAGTTAGCGCGCTCGCGCGCCAACCACGTTCGCTGGATTGTGTTAAGGCGCGGCATTAGACCAAGGGAATCGTGCGCGCCAGCAAGAGTGAGCGGATTGATCCACGCCTGAGAATTCGAACTAAGCAAGTAATGCAGGGACCCGCGCTGACATCGGTGAAGAACTAACTGGGCGTCGTCGTTGAGGCGGTAACGTCCCATAGGGTGCAAATCCTACCTGTTTCCCTTTTGAAAATGCAGTATGTGCGTGGACGTATTGGGAACCTCTACGAATTCCTCAATGTTGGTTCACCCACAAGATCGAAGGCACGATGCATTTTGTTTGGACGTCGATCTCATCCGTGAGTGATTACGGGACGATGAAATATCGTGGTCACGGCGCCACCTCCGCAAAGACCATCCCCGATGTCTTGAACAGGGATCCCTCGGCGTTGATGAAGAAGCCCTCAAGGCCGACGAGTCCTTCGAGAAGGTAGAGCACATCTTTTCCCCCTACGGCTAAGGCCGTTGCGAGTGCGTCGGCGAGTGCGAGTCGTCCCCCCACGACGGTCGCGGAGACCGCCGCGACGTCTTCCCCAAAGGGATTTATGAGGTGGTCGCCCCTCTCGTAGATTCCCGAGGTCGCGATGGCCGACGTGGTGGCCACGACGGCGCACAGTGCGTCTGGTTCTTGGGGGTGTCGAATGCCAACTTGGTACGTCGTTCCGGGCAGTACGCAGACGTCGCCACCCGCATTGATGAGTGCCGCAGTGATGCCTCGTTGAGCTAAAACTGAAAGCGCCCTCTCCGCGGCCCAACCCTTGACCAATCCCGTCGGGTCGAAACCACCGGGCATGGCCCAAGGATCGAAATAACCTTGCGAAATGTTGCAGGCGTGCGCGCAAAGTTCAAACACCTCATCCATCAAAGTTGACGTCGTGTTTACTTCTCCGTCACGCAGACGAGATAACTCACTGTCGGCCTTCCATCGACTAAAGCGATCATCGAGGCGATGAAGTTCCGCGCACGCCTCATCGAGTGCTCGACTGACCAGTTTGTCGGAGAGGTTGTCGGTGTCAACCATGAAGGAAACGACCGTTCCCATCACGGTCTCGGCCTTGGTGATCACTTAAAGTGAAGCGCGTCTAAGGCACCTTGAATAGAGTAGGCGTAGGCTTCGCTGGTGTACGTGGCGCCTGAGACGGCGTACACCTTCGTACTTTGGGCCGCCAACACTTCGGACTTTAATATTGGCACCGCGTATTGCTCTAGTTGCTGGGAGTACGACTCGAGGGTTTGCAGCGACGCAATTGATAGCCCGACGATGCGATTGTTGGCAATCGTCACTTTCACGGCCATCTTCCCGAATGAGTAGTTCTCTAACGGTCCGACTGCGCTGCCATTGACGTTCGCTGTTGGCACAACCGTGGTGGTCGTCGTTGATCCCGGGGGCGTTTGCTGAAGTGATGAGCTCGTTGTTGTGCTCGGCGTCGGCGACGTGACTTTCGAAACCGGCACGCTCTGGCCCGACGGGCTGTGCAGCATTAAGACGCCGACGAATCCGGCGAACGTAGCGCCTAAGAGCGAATAAGTTCCTTTCATAGTGTCCTCATCTCAGATGCTGTAGGCCTCTTGATGAATCGCGTGAGCATCGACGCCGGCGTGTCGAGCCATTGCCGAGGCGTCGCGAACAAACTCTTCCGAACCGCTTATGAAGACGTCCCGCTTCGCCATATCGGGCACCAGGTTCACGATTGAATCTAAGCGCGCCGTGTCTCTGCCGCCAATCAGTCGATGGACCTGGCCCTTTCGGATTCGCACGAGTTCTTCAACTTCGTTGACCAAAATTAAATTCTCCTCGCTCGATGCGCGAAGTACCACCACGGGTCGTGACTTCAGTGGCAGGTCCTCCAGCAGTGCACGCACCGCCGTGACGCCTACGCCGCCCGCTATAAATAGCGCGCGGCTCCGTCGTCGCGCGAAGGTGGTAAATGATCCATAGGGACCCTCGATGGCCACGGCAGTTCCCACTTTGACGTGCCCGACCGCTCTTGAGAAATTACCAACACCTCGAACGGTCAAGCGAATGTAGGGCGGCTGCGGTAGGGCGGACACCGTAAAGGGGTGAGCCTGCCACCACATCTGTCGGGTCATGAAACGCCATTCAAAAAATTGACCGCCAGCGATGGCGAGGCGTTCGAGATGTCGACCTTCGAGAATTACCGAAACGACGCCCGGACCCTCTGGTTTAATTTCCGCCACTTTCAAACGGTGTCGAATTGAACGGTAGAGAGGAACGCCAATTCGATACGTGACGATGAGCGCCGAAGCCAGTAACCACGCAATCAACCAACCTAATTGCGTTAAAGGGTGACGCACGAAAGACGGTCCAAGTGCTACTTCGTGTGCGAACGACAGTATGAGCGCCGCGTAGATCAACAGGTGAATCAGCCACCAGCTTTCTCGGGGAATCCGCGTCCGAATCTGCCGAATAGAAATTATGCCAATAGCGACCATGATGCCGAGGGCTATCGTTGCAGTGACCATGCTGGGAAACGTGTTGACGATGACCCCGACTTCTTTCAGTACGCCCGTGTTCGCTACTTCAGCGTACGAAATCGTCAAGAAGACCGCGTGAATTGAGATCAGTGAGATAGGCCACGGAGCCAAGACTCGGTGCCAATGAATGACGCCGTGTTGTCCCAATGTTCGCTCGAGTGCCGGGACTCGGCTCGCGAGAATGACCATCAGCAATGCCAGATACGTGCCCACCATCCCAGAGGTGGAGCCGATAAACATCGCCAACCCTCCTTTAAGATGGAGTTCGCTCAGAGTTCCATCGACAATTGGCAGACCGGCTACAAATCCCAAACCTAGACCGCACACCACTAAAACCGCGTAGAAGGCGAAAGGACTGGGTCCATGAGTTACCACCCTTCGCGAATCGAGTCGTCGCGCTCTCGACTCCAACGTGTGGTCTTGGGAATGAGAGAGGGCGAACTCCAAATGACGCTCCAGTAGAATGCCGCTCAGGCGGCGTGGCCAGGTCAGGCTACCGAGAAATATCGAGCGCGTACCCGTTTCTTGGCAACTTCTTATCGAGTTTTGCGGGCGTTTCTATATCGATCGCCCAGACCTGGCCCGTAGCACGCGCAGTGCCCAGACTCCTCCGGTAACGGCGGCCTGCGCCAAGGGTGCTGCGTTGCGTTTGGCCAGTTCTGTTTTTGTCACTGTTCTGACGGAAATGACCAACCTTGAACCAAAACGCCTACCGAGCGCGTCTTGCTCCGTAGCCAATAAGTAGTCAAACGAGACTTTGGACATGGCTGGGTCTTCATTATGAGAGGAGCGTGTCGTGCCATCGAATGATGTGTGTGTGTCATCGTGGACAAACGAACCCCTGAGTTTAGGCTTCGTCCACCGACGCGCTGAAAGGTCGAGCCATATGAATGAATGTATCTTTTGCCAGATTGTTCAGGGCGACGCGAAGTCGTGGAAGGTCTACGAGGACGACGCCACGTACGCGTTTCTCGACGTGAATCCCTTTAGCGAGTATCACACCTTGGTCATCCCCAAGACTCACTACGCCGACGTGTTTGAACTACCAAAAGCGCAACTGATGGAAGTGATGCGAACCGTCAAAGCTGTCGTCAGTTTGTACGAGACGAAGCTGGGTTTGCGCAACGTTCATATCTACAACAGTTCTGGTGTTGACGCCCAACAAGATGTCTTTCACGTTCATTTTCACGTCGTGCCGCGATCAGCTGGGGATGGACAAGACCTCAGTCGAACGACGCACCCAGAGTTTCGAGAGCGCTTCGACGAAATGCTGGCACAACTTGCGCCAACAACCTAGGCATGAGACCCCGAGCCTCAAACTCGATTCTCCGTGGTGTCGGAGATGGAGGAGGGAAGGGTGCCCGCGCGCGAGGGGCGGTAACCATGTACCGGTACGAAGCCCTCGGATCCTTATTTGCTAGTTCGGCTCGTGGCAGATGGGGCTACCAACGGCCATGGACGTTCTCGCTCCGAAATGCGGGCGAGGTCGAGTAGTAGTTGTTCTTCGTGATGGCGGCCAATGACCTGAAGCCCAACGGGTAGACCTTCAACGAGACCCGCGGGAATGGAAATGGCGGGATTGCCAGTGAGGTTGGCTGGAATGGTGAGAGCACCGTTGTTGCTGATGGCTTTGGAGAAGCCGTACTCAGCGATCATGTCGACGTTGCCGACGGTGGTGGCCATCGGGCCGCCCGCCGCGAAGGCCACGTCGGGGTTTGATGCGGCGAAGATGAAGTCCGTCTGTTCGAAGATGTCGGCCATCTGTTCGTTGACGTCAATTCGAAACATCTCGGCGGCGCCGGCGATCTGCAGGTTAAGTCGAGACGTGGCCATGTTCATTCCCATTTGGATTTCAGGCGTTAGGTCGTCGTGGCAGGCTGGATATCGATCTCCCAACTCGCCGGCTAGACCAATCAAGTTGGAAAGTGACCACTCATTGCCACCATTGGGAATCCGAATCGCTAGGTCAACTCGCTTGAGTTTGGCGTGGGTGATAAGTTGCTCGGCCAATTCGATGAGCAAAGCGGTTTGAACGGGTTCGACGATCGCTGAACCAAGATCGATTGATATGACCGCTCGCTTGCCAGCGAGATCAAAGGAGTCGAGGCCCGCTTCCCAGCCCTCGACACGGGGCAGGCTCAACGTATCTCGTGGGTCAAATCCGTTGCAGGCATCGAACCAGCGGGCGGTATCACGCACTGACCTGGAAACACATCCAACAGTTACCGTCAGGGGAGGTTGTTGGGCGTGGGGACCTCTTGGAATCCGTCCAAACGTTGATTTCAAACCGAACAGACCGGTGAAGCCCGCGGGAATTCGAATCGAGCCTCCGCCGTCACCACCTGATGCCAGGGGAAAGAGACCACCGGCGACCGCGGCTGCGGAACCGCCCGATGATCCGCCGGGCGTTCGCTCGAGATTCCACGGGTTGCGTGTGGTTCCATGAAGCTTGGTGCTCGTGCAGTTGATGCCGCCGAACTCTGACGCCGTCGTTTGAGCGGCGATGACCGCCCCAGCCGCTCGGAGCCGAGTGATTTGGGTGCTGTCGTACTCAGCGACGCGGTCGCGAAAAACGAGTGAGGCTTCGGTGTAGGGCCACCCGGCCACCGACTCCAACTCTTTGATTGCAATGGGTACGCCGCCAAAAGGAAGTGAAGTGTCGGCTGCGATCGCGGCGGCGCGCGCGGCGTCAGCGTCGACGTGTGAGAAGGCATTAAGCGCCGACTCTTCGATCGCGGCGAGTGAGGCTTCGAGTGCTTCACTGGGACTGAGAAGGTCAGCACGAAAAGCTTCGACGAGGGAACACGCGTCTCCTTGCCACGGTTCGCTCTTCATAGGAGTAGACATTATCCACACTTTTCGTTTCATCTGAGTTTGCTGCGACACGCCGTCTCATTCGAGGAAAGTTTGCGTCGCCGTGCGTGGCCACAGTTCAACAAATGAGTGGCCGAAAATGCCCGGAAATCAGCAACTTTCCGACTGACGCCGTCAACGCGGAAGTGGCGAGCACTCCCCCAGGTGGGCTGTTAATCTCGACAAATGCCACAGCTAGGCCTCTGGGGGCGAGGACTCTTCTTTTTCATTGTTTTGTGGAGTGTTCTTTCTTTCCCCCAAATCGCCCAAGCTTCCGGCGTATCGCTCTACGACAACTCAGGGTCGACTGCTCTGCAGGAAAATATCGCTGGCGCTGAACTTGCGCAATCATTTTCAACCGGTACCGTCCCCCTGGGCCTTGGCTCAGTAAGTTTCCAACTGCATAATTACGGCGACAGTTCCCTCCTGGCAGGTAGTTACACCCTCGAGATTTTCGCGAGTATCGGGAGTGTCCCTTCCTCATCGCCTATTGCAATACTCGCCTCAGGCGTTCCCGTGGGAACCGTTGGAGATTCAGTTATTTCTTATTCGCCAAGTTCGCCAATCACGCTCGATGCGAACTCCCAGTACTTCGTTGTTGTCAGTGGGACCCCCGGCAACACCTTGGCGTGGAATTACAATGCCGCGACGCCATCAACCGACTTGAGTCCCGCGCCAAGTTTTCAATCCTTCACTTCATCTGATAATGGTGCGAATTGGACAACTCTTCAAGACAATTTCTTCATGTCGGTAAATGCTCTGAACATCCCAACACTCAGCGGTTTTCAGAGTATTAACGCGACGCAGGGACAGTTACCCCAACCAATCTCTCCGCCGTCATCATCGTTCAACGGATCACCGATTCTCGGAGGTTTCTTGTACGAGTCAAGTAATCCCGAGGTGGCAGCGGTCAGTGACAACGTAATCACATTTGGGTCAGTTGGAAGTTCAACAATTACGGCAACTTTTATGCCATTTGATCCAATGACGTACTCTTCCCCCACCATTTCAACCGAGGTTTTGGTCGTAAGCCCGCCCCCCACGACGACAACAACCACGACTACGACTACGACTACGACTACGATGCTGCCCCCGACGACAACAACCACGACTACGACGCTGCCACCAACAACGACGACATTCGAATACGTGCCACCGCCTACCACCACGACGACAACTACGCCACCACCAACTACGACATCCACGACATCCACGACATCCACGACGCCGCCGACCACCACGACGACAACCACGCCACCACCAACTACGACATCCACGACGACCACGACGCCGCCGACCACTACGACGACAACTACTGCGCCGCCAACTACCACGACGACGACACCACCAATTGTGACGACCACAACTACTGCGCCGCCAACGACCACGACATCCACGACGCCGCCGACCACCACGGCGACCACGACGCCACCAGCTATCACGGGCACGACCACGACAACCACGCCATCGCCGAGCCCTTCGGTGACGCTCCCCACGCCACTTCCGTCAAATCCGGGTCTCTTCACGTCAACGGACGGATCACAGTTCGTCGCGCAGATTGACGCCACTACGACTGATCCAGTGTCGGGAGCACACATAAGCATCAGTGCCATCACCGTCGATCCCAATACAGCGATAACGGTCGAGGTTCACTCGACACCGCAGATCATCTTGACTGGCGTCACCGGCGCCAACGGCACATACTCGGGCATCGCGACGCTTCCAAGTTCGCTTGGAGCGGGCGTACACGTGATCATCATTCGAGCGATCTACCAGGGCCAGCCAGTTACGTTGGTGGGTGGCTTCGTTAAGACGGCGGCAGGAACGTTCGCCAACATTGTGCAGCCCACCCAATTCACTAACTTCTCGGGTGTAAATGATCCCCGACTTCTGCGGGCGCTCCGCTTTGGTCTGCCGGCGTACGACTTGAAGAGTCACTCACGAACCACGGTTGGTCTCGTCGTCGCGGGAGGGTCGTTGTTGGCGCTCGCGGGAGTCGGGGGAATCGCCAGTCAGTCTGGGGGCGTGTTAGATCGCCGCCACGCACGTCACGCCGGTCACGGCAAAGTGGCGAGTGCCGTCACCAAGAAACTCAAGGTCGTTGCCACCCAACACAACTCGTGGGGTGATCAATCTTCGACGTGGCGAAGTCCACATACGGAGCGGGTCGATCGTTTCTTCCGCGATCTCCCACTTAAGGTCGGAAAGTACTCTGCGCTCGCCCCGCGCGTGATTACCGACGGCTCGTGGCTTCGCGCCGTCTTCGGTGGCTGGTCAGCCCTCCTATTGGTGGCTGGCGTCGCGCTTGGTGTGTTGAGTCTGTTCTTTCACGCGGCGGCGCCGTTCGTGCCGTCAGTGTTCTTGATCTACATGTTGATCGGGCTTGGCATCCTCGACGCCGTCGCAAGTTTCGTTGCGTGGCTGGTCATTGTGGTGGTCTCGATCTTTGGCGGTTCGATCCAAACTTGGTCCGACGTTCGAACGATTCTCGGACTTGGCGTTCTTGTGGTCACCGTTCCGCTTCTGGCACACGCCATTCGACCGCTGCGTCGTTACATCGTGAGCGACGTGAGTGAGCGGTGGGAACGACTCTTTGACTACATCATGATGCCAATTTTTGTGGCTTTCGCCGCTGCCTCCATGGCCAAAGCACTCAACGGGCTGTCGGGACTCACCATTCTGAGTGACGCGAATCTAAGTACTATCCGTTGGCTCGTGGTTATCGGGATCGTCGTTCGACTACTAGGCGAAGACGCCGCTCTTCACTTCTACCCTGAGCGATCAAAAGCCGTACAGCCAGCGAAGTTGGTCTCGCCGCATCTTCACTTCAGCGTTGGGTCCTTGGTCTTTAAGTTCTTTCTCTACTTAATAGTCATGGACCCCTACTTCGGGCTGACGCTTAGCACGGTGGTAGCGGCCGCTCTGCTCGCCATTCCCGGCATCTTGAAATTGCGCGAGGACTCGCTGCCGAACTTGCCGCTGTTGCATCGCTGGCTACCTCGCGGTCTGACCAGCTTTCTTTTCATGCTGTTGGTTGGATCTTTCTTGGCCTTCCATCTCCTTGGGCTTCACCCTTCCACGTCCACTATTGATTCAACATTCGTGTTTCTGCTCTTGCCGGGCGTCCTGCTGGGCGTCTTCGAGCAGTTTGGTCGCGAGGGCGTGGACTGGACCAACGTCTGGCTCAAGCGAAGCCTCGGCGTCTTTGTGTGGCTCGCCGCGGTTGGTCTCGTCACCGGCAACCTCATCCTTTTCAGGTGATCAGTTACTGAGAACAACCTCGAGCAACGATGTCCTCAACTCCAACGACGACGTCGTCGCGCACGATCCAAAGTACGTCGTAGCGGTCTACCGTGGGGTCACAGTGCGGTGGCACAAGATCGACTCGATCGCCCCGGCGCCACGTCGTGCCAGCTGTTGTGGTGATCAAACCTTGCTCGTCACCAAAAAAGTGGTACGCCGACTCTTCTTCGTGACCAATAACGACAGGGCTGCCCGCGTCAGTGGCCATTGATTTGAGCCCGGCGTCAACTGTGACGAATCCTTTTTGATTCGTCGAGATAACCGTCGTGATGATGCTGAGACTTTGGTGAAAGCGTCCTTCTGGATCGTCGGCGAGAGCGTCGCGGTACTCGCGGTCCATGAAGACGTAACTCCCACACTGCAACTCATTGAGAACACCAAGCTCGCTGTCAATCGCCGCGGTTCCCGTGCCCCCGCCCGTACGGAGTGTGACGAGAAATCCACTCGACTCCAGCGTATCGATGACGGCGCTGAGCATCTTCGTCGACGTGCTGGTTGCCGCGAGTCGCTGTTCGCGTCCCTTGATGTGTTGCAGATGACCGCCGTAGCCTTGCACTCCCGCGAAGGAGAGAGAGGGACTCGACGCAATTCGCTCGACGACGCGCAGCGCTTCCTGGGGACCCACAACGCCAGTTCGACCAAGCCCAACGTCAATGTCGCAGAGTACTGAAAGATTTATTCCGGCTTCGTTTGCAGCCTTGGACAGTTCCTCGATGCCGTCAGCGTGATCGACGACCACTATCAGGTCACACTGGTCCGCTAACGCCGTCGCTCTTTGTGCAGCCGCCAATCCAACGAGTGGTGAGGTGAGGAGTGCGGAGATTCGCTCTTCGTAACCGTCTCTTCGAAGTCGCCCAATAACGGCCTCGGCTTCGGAAAGTTTTGCGAACGCGAGGCCGGACGCACCGGCTTTAAGTTGCAGTGTCGCGACATAGGCCGACTTGTGTGACTTCACGTGCGGTCGCAGGACAACGCCAGCCGACGCTGTCATGGTCGCCATGCGGGTGACGTTTGCTTCGAGAAGGTCGAGATCGCACACGAGCGCTGGGGTAGACAGAAAGTCGCGTGAACCGGGCTCTCCCAGTCGATTGAATACGGGTGTGTAGCGCGGCTGTTGACGTTGCTGTTGATCCATTCGTCAATTGTCACATTTCTGCACTCGTGTCGGCGACTCGTCGCATTTTGTCATCGAGCGGGGGAGGGTTCTCACCTCGCGTCAAGACAACCAACTCGTACTCATCGAATTCCTCTGGCGGAACGGCTGTTAGCTCGTTTGCGGCATTGAAGGAAATTACTAGACGTGGTATTCGAAAGGAAGGAGGAAGTGTCTTGGCAAAAAGACCGGTCGCAACCAAGCCGTTAATGCCGACGTCGCGATTGCGCTGGGCCGCGGCGTCACCCCCCCCAGCCATCGTGACGAGTTATGGGCTCTCCTAGCGAAATCCAACGATGCCGTGGTGCCGGTAGTCGCGCTCGAGCAGCGCGATCTCTTTTTCATCGAGCATCAGGTCCACCGCCGCGATGGCGTCGGCCAGATGATGAGGTTTTGTCGCGCCAACGATAGGACTGCTCACTACTGGCTTGGACAGCACCCACGCCAGCGCGATCTGCGCCGGCGTGACGCCGCGCTGGTTGGCGACCTCAATGACGGCGTCGACGATGGTTCGATCGTCATCGGAAAAGAGTTGACGACCGAATTCGTCAGCTTCTGAGCGTTTCGTCTGCTCGCCCCAGGGACGGGTTAGACGACCGCGCGCTAGGGGGCTCCAGGGAATGGAACCGATACCTTGATCCTCACAGAGGGGCAGCATCTCGCGCTCTTCTTCGCGGTAGAGCAAGTTGTAGTAGTTCTGCATGCTCACAAATCGGGTCCAGCCATTGATGTCAGATGTGTAGAGGGCTTGGGCGAACTGCCACGCGTACATCGACGACGCGCCGATGTAGCGAGCCTTGCCGGCCTTGACGACGTCGTGGAGTGCTTCCATCGTCTCTTCGATCGGCGTCAGGTAGTCCCAGCGATGAATTTGATAGAGATCGACGTAGTCGGTACCGAGTCGGCGCAGGCTGTTGTCGATTTCGGTGAGGATGGCCTTGCGCGAGAGTCCCTGACCGTTCGCACTGGGATTCATTCGACCGTTCACCTTCGTGGCAATGACCAACTCTTCGCGCGGCGCCATTGAAAGAAGCGTCTCGCCCGTAATCTCTTCGCTAGAACCCGCCGAGTACACGTTGGCGGTGTCGAAGAAGTTGATACCGGCGTCGAGAGCCTGGCGAAAGAATGGCACGGCCTCGTCCCTAGCGAGCGACCAAGGTTGGTTCCCTCGTGCCGGCTCGCCGTAACTCATGCAGCCGAGGCAGATTCGTGAGACCTGAAGTCCCGTTGTTCCTAATGTGGTGTAGTCCATATCGAGAATTTAGTCGTCCCTCGCCGCGCTGAATCGCGGTGCTCAACGCGTGGGGCAACTCTATTTGCTCAAGTTGATCGATCGCAGGATTGAGCGAGTGAAAGTATTGGTTCGCGAGTAGACCTTTCGGCGCGCGTAGCGCTTCGCGTACGGGCCTGGCCCGTGTGACGCCGCCTCGATGTTGCCGAGTAGGCGTGCGTCACGGTACAACTCGGTTCGAAGACTTCTTCGTCGGGCCACTGTCGCTCCTCGGGTTCATCTCTCTGTCTAACATCTGCCTCGGTGCGGTGGTGACAGTATCTAAAGAACACTTCTTCCAAGGAGATCAGATGGACAATCGACAGATTTTGCTCGCTCAGCGACCCGTAGGTCAGGTCGACGCGTCGACGACAAAGTTCGTCACCGCAACGCGACCGGACTGCGGTGAGGGTGAGGCGCTCATCAAGGTCGCGATGTTGTCCATCGACCCGACGATTCGAACGTGGATGAACGACGCGCCGGGGTATCTGCCACCAATTCAACTCGGCGACGTTATTCGCGGCAGTGGTACCGGTCTCGTAGTCGAGTCGAAGAACCCGCGCCTCAAGGTCGGCGAGATCGTCTCTGGAGTGACGAACTGGCAAGAGTGGGTCCTCGCGACCAACGAGAATCGATTCTCAGTAGTGCCCCAAGGACTCGGTCTCGACCTCGCCACGATGATGAACGTGCTCGGGGTCACCGGTATCACCGCGTTCTTTGGATTACTCGACGTAGGTCAGATGAAGGAGGGCGACGTCGTGGTCGTCTCTGGTGCTGCGGGGGCGACCGGTTCAGTGGTCGGACAGATTGCCAAGGCCCGTGGCGCGAGCAAAGTCGTGGGCATCGCGGGAGGACCGGAGAAGTGCGCTGAAGTCGTCGAGAAGTACGGCTTTGACGAATGTCTCGACTACCGAGAGGATCGACTGCGCCAACGAATTCGCGCCGCGTGCCCCGACGGCGTGGATCTGTACTTCGACAACGTGGGCGGCGAGATCCTCGACGCGGTCCTCACCAACATTGCGCTGCACGCGCGCGTCGTGCTCTGTGGCGCGATCTCGCAGTACAACGCGACGGGCGCTCGTCGAGGCGCCGAGAACACGTCGATGCTGATCACGCGCCGAGGTCGGATGGAGGGATTCATCGTGCTCGATTTTGCGAGTCGATTTGTCGAAGCGCAGACTGAGCTCGCCACGATGGTGCTGAGCGGACAATTGCACCACCAAGAGCATCTCGTCAAGGGCTTGGAGAAAGCGCCGGACGCGCTGAATCTTCTCTTCAGTGGCGGCAACCATGGAAAAACGCTGGTCGTCGTGGACGACACCGTGCAACTTGGCTGAAGCGTCACTCGACGCTCCGTCACGTCGCGGCGTAGCACGCGTCGCGGTCGCGCTGTTCCTGATTGCGTTGGTGGCGGGTTTCGCGCAGTTTGGTGCCGTGGCGTCACTCGACGACGTGGCACGTCACTTCGGGCACCACACGTCGCGCCAATCGCTGCAAAGCGTGGTGGGACTGTCGGGATCAGTCCTTGCGATCGGTCTCGCCGTTCTTCGCTTCGCGTCGCTCGGCGCAATGCCGCTCGCCTCGCTGGCCGATCGATGGGGTCGCACGAAAGTGCTGCGCCGTACGCTGACGCTGGGTCTCGCCATCACGGCCTGCGCGGCGTTGAGTCCCTCGTACTGGATCTTCGTGCTCTGCTTCGCTCTAGCTCGTCCGCTGCTCACCACGACCTCGACGCTCATCCAAGTGATCACGGTCGAGCTTTCGAGTACGAAGCGTCGCATTCACTGGCTCGTCGTCATGTCGGCCGGCGCGGGGATCGGCGCCGGCCTCGCGGCGATTTTCCACGGCACCATCCGTGGCACTGACTCGTTTCGATGGCTCTTCGCGTTGGCGGTCGTGCCGATTATCTTTCTCGCGCCGTTACTACGCGGCGTTCCCGAGCCGAGGTTTCGTAGTTCCGACGCGCCGTTCGCCCGACTTGGCGCGGTCCCGCGCGGCGTTCGAAGCCGCGTCGCGATCGTGGGCGCAATTGTCTTTACGATCGGCGTCATCGCGGGGCCGGCGAGTGGCTTTACGTTCGTCTACGGCGAAGGCGTGTTGAAGATCAGTCCCGCAGTGGTGGCGACCGTCGTGGCGCTCAGTGCCGTGACCGGTCTCGGGGGGCTTCTCCTAAGCCGTTACCTGGCTCGTGTCGTTGGTCGACGTTGGACGGTGGCGGCGGGCGTGCTCGCGACCGCGACCACCGCGTCGCTCGCGTACGGCGGCGGCAAAGCGGCCTTCGTCGTGGGGTACATGATCGGCGTCGCCTCCGGGGGGCTGTTGGCGCCGGCGATCGGAGCGCTCTCAACGGAGTTGTTCGCGCATTCGTTTCGTGCGACGGCGGCCGGTTGGATCGTCGTCTGTGGCGTGCTAGGCGCGATGGCAGGACTCCTCGTCTTTGGTCTCATCGGTGACAGCGTGCACGTCACGGGAGCTGGATCTTTTCGACTTCCCGCTTTGTTGACGTTCTTGCCCTTACTGCCGTCGATCTTGTTGTTGTGGCGATTACCCGAAAGTTCGAGAATGGAGTTGACCTAAACCAGATCGATGTCCGCGACGAGGGCGAGATGATCGCTGCCGCCGTCGCGGGTGAAGGACTGGTGTGAGATCCACGGTCCGCGACCCAAGAGGTGATCGATCTGCGAGTGTGGACGCGGCGCGGGCCACGTGCGACCCTTGGCGAGCGTTTGCCAGCCCGGCAAGAAGAGGCGTAGTAGCGGTCGCCACGAGTTGAAGTCACCGCCAAGGAGTACCGGCAGGGCAGGGTCGAGGGTCGCGACGAACTCTTTGACCCGTCGGTACTGACGGTACGAGCCGTGACTGAGGTGAGCGCCGTGAATCGCCAGCACGTGAAAGCTGCGCTCTCCTTCGCGTAATCGAGCGACGACGAGCGCTCGCTGCACCTTTTCTCTTGGTAGCCGTCCAAGCGAAACAACGCGCACGTCTTCTACAGCGAGGCGCGTTAAGAGTCCCAGTCCCCAAGTTCCCGCCTCGACGTGCCCGAGTTGCGATCGATAGGTGAGCTGCGCTTTGGTGAGCGTGCGGTGTTCGTTGAAGTAGAGGCCCCGCTCTCCGACGAAGTGCGCGAGGCGCGGTTGCCAGGTGGTAGTGCCGACCCCCGACGTCACGCGTTCGCCCTTGGCCAGGGCAGCGAAGGCGCCGTCGAGGCACAGCGACGTGCGCAACTCCTCGTAGAAGTCGGGGCCGTCGTCGGCACGCCAGAGCTCGGGCAGGATGAGTACGTCGGCGTCGAGTTCTTTGACGAGATCAAGCACACGAGTTGGTCGACCCCAACCGTCGACACCGGCGTGAAGATTAAACGTCGCGACACGCACCCCTCAACCTTACCGAGGCCAATGACGCCATGTGGCAGTCTCTTATGGTGGAATCCGTCGACGTGACTTTCGGTCACCGACTGTGGTGGGTTGACGCGTTCATTGGTGAGTCTGAACGCGGTAACCCCGCGGTGGTGGTCTTGCTCGAACATCCGTTGCCCGACGACGAGCTCCAACAGATCGCCCTTGAGATGGGCGTCACGGAGACGGCCTTCGTGCGCCGCGTGGGCGATCAGTGGTCGCTTCGTTGGTTCACGCCAACGGTCGAAGTCGACCTCGGTGGTCACGCGACGTTGGCCACGTTGCACGTGTTATTGAACGAACTCGGCGCGCCCGGCGGTGAGTTCTATTTCGCCACCAGAGCGGGCGTGCTGTCAGGGCGGCGACTCCGCGACGGTCTCTTGGGTGTTGATTTGCCCCGTGCGTACCTCAAACCTCTCGATCCGGCGGTGTTGAACGACGCGTTGGGTATCGTGCACGAGACGTACCAAGCCGGACCCTCGAGCGTGCTCGCCATCGTTGAGGACTACGACACGCTCTGTGGGCTCAGCGTCGATCCCATCAGTCTGTTCCTCGTACCGAGCTCGCTCGTGATTGTCGCGTGTTACGGCGGACCAGACGTCGACGTATCGATTCGCGTCTTCGCGCCAAGACTTGGCGTCGCTGAAGATCACGTCACCGGTAGCGCGATGTGCGCCATCGCTCCTTGGTGGGTCGAGAAGGTTGGCTCACCCACGGTCAGCGTTCGACAGGCCAGCGCGCGCGGGGGTGTGATGTACGCGCGGCTCTTCGAACGCAACGTCGAAGTCGCCGGCGTGGCACGGACGTTCTTCGTAGGCGAGATCCGTTGAGCGAGAGAAGCTCGCTCGGGCCCGGCGCGCGCACGAACGTGCGGCGTTTGGCGAAGAAGGCCAACTACGACGAAGGCGTTATCTACGCGATTCTCGACGAAGCGCGTCTCTGCCACGTCGCGGCGATCATTGACGCCAAGGCTGTGGCGTTGCCGACGTTGCACGCACGAGAGGGTCGCACGCTGTACCTTCACGGCAGTCCCTCGAATGAGGTGATGAAGGCTCTCGTGCGCGACGGCGAAGCGTTCGTGACGGTCACGCTCTATGACGGGCTCCGTCTGGCGCGAAGTGGTTTTGAATCATCCATCGCCTATCGCTCGGCGGTCGTCGTGGGTCCTGCGCGTGAGGTGCTCGACGAGAGTGACAAGGCGAGGGTCCTCTCGCTCTTCGTCGATCGGGTACTACTCGGGCGCGCGACGGAAGTGCGGCCAATGACGCCTCAAGAACTTCGCCTGACCATGGTGGTGGCGGTCTCGATCGATGAGGCGTCGGCGAAGATCTCGTCTGGACCGACCGACGACGACGAAGCCGACCAGTCACTGGCTATTTGGTCGGGCACGGTGCCCGCGCGGCTGAGCTTTCTCCCACCAGTTCCTGACGTCAACGGCGCGATGGCGAGTGGGAACGTCGAGGTCCCCGCCTCACTTCGTACGCTCTTGGGTCACCAGTGACGCTCAAGGATTTGCGTCAACAGATAGAGCGAATCACGCCGGTCGACGCGCGAGAGGGCGTCTCGATTGAGATGACCTTAGATCGACTCACCTGGCCGGGGGACCCCCTCTCTGAGTCCGAGAACGACCATCACGTGACGTCGTCAGCGTTCGTCGTCTCCTCGCGCGGGGTCATCTTGCACCGTCATCGACTGCTTGGAATTTGGGTGCAGCCCGGCGGTCATGTTGACCCTGGCGAATCGCCCGACGCGGCGTGCGTGCGCGAGACGTTCGAGGAGACCGGACTGGTGGCGCGTCATTTACCTTCCGTTGAACTCTTTCACGTTGACGTGCATCCAGGACCCAAGGGCCACACGCACTACGACCTTCGATACGTATTGGTGAGTGAGCCACTCGATCCCAGACCGCCCGACGGCGAGAGTCCTGACGTGTTCTGGTTCGCTTTCGACGTTGCGCCTGAACGCGCTGAGTCGGCACTCGCACCGGCCTTACGCAAGTTGGCCGAGTCGCTGCCGTCGTTAGGCGTGACAGACTAAGCACGTGAGCGAAACCGACGCACTTCGCGCCCTGATGGAGGCGGATCGTTGGATCGAGCGAGTCACGAGACAGCGCTCGCACCTGCCAGAGATTGCTGAACTGGCGACCCTAGAAGACGAGTTGCGCGGTCTGCTCGTCGAGTTACGGGCGGCCGAAGGCGCTTTGGCGCCCCTCAAAGCCTCCTACGAGACCGTCGCCAAAGAGTCTGGTCGATTGAAAACTCGGGCCGGTGATCTTGGCGTCACGCTCGACTCGTCGACGGCGAACGTTCGCGAACTCACCGCGCTGCAGAACGAACTGACGCACGTGCGTGCACTGCTTAGTGAGAGTGAGGACCGAGAACTCGAGCTGCTGCTAGAGGTCGAACCCTTCGACGCGAAGGTGGCGGCCATCAAGTCACGGGCGCAACCTAGCGTCCTTCGAAGGACAGAACTGAGGGACGTGATTGCTCAGTTGCAGGCGACACTCGATGACGAGCTCGTCGCGCTTCGGCGCGACCGTGACGAACGAGCAACGGCCCTGTCGCTCTCATTACTCTCTCGTTACGACGCGGCACTCGCTCGCTCGGGCACCTCGGGAGCAGCCCAAGTGGTCGAGGGTCGTTGTGACGGATGTCGTATTGCGCTGTCGCCCCTTGACGTCGATCGCTGGAAGTCACAAGCTCCCTCGACGTACCTGGATTGTCCGGAATGTGGACGTCTCTTGTTGCCGTGATTTTCCTTATTCGACATGGCCAAACCACCACGAACGCGCAGCGTCTCCTCGTGGGTCACAGCGACCCCGAACTCACCGAACTAGGACAGCGACAAGCTCGAGCGCTGGCGCCGTATCTCTCGAACGTCGTCGAAGTGTGGACCTCACCGCTGAAGCGCGCGAAAGCGACTGCCGCGCTCGCCTTACCCCACCTTGACGCCGTCGTGAAGTCGTCGTTCATTGAGGTCGACTACGGCACGCTCGATGGTCAGCCCGTCAACGTGATCCCGCCCGAACTTTGGCGAACCTTCGAGCACGATCATGACGTTGCCTTTGGCGGCGGCGAATCGCTGGCTGACGTGGATCAACGCGTTCACGAAGAGCTCGACGCGCTGTTGGCCGACGCGTCGAGTCTCTTGCACGAGGCAGATCGGCATTTGGCAATTTTTAGTCACGTGTCGCCCATCAAGTCCGCTACCGTATGGGCGCTTGGCGTGGCGGGGTCCGTCGCGTGGCGAACCAGACTGGATAACGGTTCGATCACCTGCGTCGCGACGCGGGGCGCCGTGCCCTCTCTCGTTCGTTTCAATATGGTGCCGGCGCCGCTCGATTGAGCGCGTCGACGAAGGCGACGTCAACTACGGCGAGGGATGCTTCGAGGATTGCGATCGACGTAGGACGAACTGTCGGATGTAATGGTCGAGATCACCACGAGCGGCAAAACTCTCCAAGCGAAGGTCGCTGGTCGCCTCGTCGATTCGTCCCGCGACGACGTCGAGGATCTTGCGATTGCCGGACGTGGCGAATGACGACCCCGACGCAATGGACGCGGCCAACTCGAGTGCCCGACTACGAAGTTGGTCCCGCCCCACAATGTCGAGCACGACGCCTTGCGCCAGTGCGGCGCCCGCAGAGAGTTGGCTCCCCGCTAGAAACATTGAACGGGCCACACTTTCGCCCAGCACCGAAATGATGAGGCGAATCCCAGCTTCGGAGTACACCAAGCCGATCTGGGAAGCGGGAATGGCGAACGTGGTCTCAGGGGAGGCGATGCGAATATCGGCCGACAACGCAAGCTCGAGCCCGCCACCGATGACGTTGCCCTGCAACGTAACCAGGATCGGCAGTGCCGAGCGTCGAAGTGGGGCGAAGTTGTCCTCGTGGGCGATGAGTGTTTCTGGGTCTCCGCTTGAAGCTTCCATGAGGTCGTAGCCCGCACAGAAGTCGGGAGGTGACGCGGTGATGACGATGACTTTGGTGCCGGACGGCGGATTCGCGACGAGCTCTTCGACGCGGTCGATCGTCGAGCGGCCAAGGACGTTTCGTCGCTTGCCCCCGTCGAGGCGAATCTCAAAGACACCGTGGTGAACGCCAGACACGACGACCGCGGTCGCTGGCGGATTAGGGACGCGATGGCGACGCCCGCGGAGTCGCCGGGTAGAGCGGCGAAGTTGCGTACTGACGCGTGTCTGCATGACCGACAAGCTTCGATTGAACCGTGACATCGTGGCCATTAGTCTCTCCTCGTCGCGACGGGGGCTCTAGTTCTGATCACGTGATCCACCCTTTGCCATCTCGTCGCGAACTTCATCTGAGTGCTCACCCAATGTTGGTGGGGCGAGGCGAAGCCCGACGGGGCTACGACCGAAACGCAAGGGGCTGCCGGGAAGTTCGATCGGTCCAAGGGTCGAGTGATTCGCCGACCACACCAAATTCTGTTGACGAACTTGTGGACTGGCGTACACCGCGTCAAAGGTCTTCACTTCGCCGGCGGGGACGCCCTCCTCGTCACAACGCTGAATCCACTCGCGCACCGAGTGCGTGGCGAGAGCTGAGTTGAGGAGGGAGGTGAGGGCGTCAGTATTCGCGAGGCGCCGGTCGTTCGTGGCGAAACGCTCGTCCTCTGGATCGATCGCCACGAGTCGCGCCAATCTCTTCCAGATGGTGTCGTTACCAACAGCGATGACAATGGGTCCGTCGCCAGCTTGAAACATGCCGTAAGGGCACACCGTGGGGTGCTGATTCCCAGAGAGCGGGGGGACTTCGCCAGCTATGAGGTATTTGGTTCCTTGGAACGTATGCAGCCCTATTTGACCGGCCAGGAGCGACGTGGAGACGCGTTGGCCACGATCGCTCGACGCACGCTCCACGAGACCCGCGAGTATGCCGATGACGCCGTACAGTCCGGCAGTGATGTCGGCAATCGGCACGCCAACTTTCACCATGGGACCTTCCGGCGCGCCGGTGATGGACATCAGTCCACCTTCAGCTTGGAGGATGTGGTCGTAGCCGACGCGCTGACTGTCGGGGCCGTCAATACCGAAACCACTGATCGACAGACGAATGAGTTTTGGATTGAGCGACTCGAGTTGCTCGTCCGAGAGGTCGAGCCGTTTCATTACTCCGGGGCGAAAATTCTCCACGATCACGTCGGCCCAGCGCACGAGCTCTTCAATGAGCGGGCGTTCGCCTGGCTCTTTCATGTCAATCGTGATGCTTCGCTTGTTGCGATTCGTTGAGAGGAAGTAGGTGCTCTCGCGCCCGGCGTCGTTTGCTATGAACGGCGGACCCCACAGTCGAGTGTCGTCGCCGACGCCGGGCTGCTCGACCTTGATGACGTCCGCGCCGAGGTCGCCGAGAATCATGGTGGCGTAAGGGCCAGCCAGGACCCGAGAGAGATCGAGCACGTGAATGCCCCACAGCGGGCCGTGTTCGCTCTCGGAAGTAGGTGGTGGCGTCTCCCTTGTCAACTCGTCGTGTCCATTTCTTTTGTACTCAGCCTAAATCTTGGAAAACTAGTGGGAGAGGTGAGTTGGAAGTCTCGTTAGTGCAAGGCAACGGCGACGGCCCAGAAATTGAGCGCGGCGCCGACCAAGGTACCCGCGTGAAACAGCTCGTGGTAGCCAAAGACGCGCGGGGAAAGTTTGGGGTGTTTGGTGGCGTAGGCGACGGCCCCGAGGGTGTAAGCCAGGCCACCAGTGACGACAAGGAGGAAACACTTCGCGCCACCCCCGCGATAGATCTGTGGCATGACGGCGACGGCGGCCCATCCTACGACGAGATACGGCAACGTATTCGCCCATTTTGGGGCGTCGAGTGCGAACTGACGAATTGTGATACCGATAGCGGCGCCACCGACCACGACGAGCAGTATCACGAGACGAATCGTGCCGTGCATCGTTAGTCCAGCTATCGCGAGGTAGCTGCCGGTGATGGCGAGGAAGATCGCCGAATGATCGGCGCGGCGCATCGCGCGCCGGTGACGTGGGGTCCAGCGCACTCGATGAAAGAGGGCGCTCGTGACGAGCATTGCCTCGACGCCCACGAGAGAACAGAGCACCCAGCCCACCTGGGTCCAGGTGTGCGCACGAATAAGGAGGATTGGCGAACACGCGAGCAAGATGACCGCGCCAGCGACGTGTAGCCAACCACGAAGAAGCGGACGAATCACAATACTTGGCGTCTCTTCATGCGACGGGAGGGACACGACCTAACCTTATGAGCGTCGCGAGGGCCCTTTAGAGACAACAGAGCCCGTCTGCACTGTAGACAGAACAGACGGGCACCCGATGTTTGGCCCCCCCAGCCAATAGCCTTGAAATTAGTTCCTCTCGAACCACTACTGTGACGGTAAAGGCCCAAAATCAGGGTGTTGTGAGCAATTTCACATGGAGGCGCTGTCATGGAACGTCGTACGTTGAGCAAAGGTCTGGTGGTTTCCGCGCAAGGACTTGGGTGCATGGGGATGAGTGAGTTCTACGGTGTCGGTGACGACGCCGAGTCAATCGCCACGATTCATGAAGCGCTCGACTCTGGCGTCAACTTCTTAGACACCGCCGACATGTACGGGCCGTTTACTAATGAACGCCTCGTCGGAACGGCGATCAGGGATCGTCGTGACGAGGTCGTGCTCGCCACAAAATTCGGTAATCAACGGGGTGAGGACGGCTCGTTCATCGGCGTCAACGGCAAGCCTTCGTACGTCATTGAAGCTTGTGACGCGTCTCTCGCGCGACTCGGCGTTGACGTCATTGATCTCTACTACCAACATCGCGTTGATCGCAGCGTGCCGATCGAAGAGACGTGGGGAGCGATGAAGTCGCTCGTCGAAGCGGGCAAAGTTCGTCATCTGGGAATCTCAGAAGCGTCGTCAGCGACGATCGAAAAGGCGCACGCGGTACACCCGGTCGCCGCCTTGCAGAGTGAGTACTCGTTGTGGACGCGCGACCCGGAAGACGGGGTACTCGCGACCTGTCGACGTCTCGGTATTGGATTTGTTGCCTACAGCCCCCTCGGACGGGGTTTCCTCACTACCGAGGTGGCCAATCGCCAAGGCGGGGAAAAGGACTATCGCAAGAATCACCCGCGCTTTTCGGGCGACGCTGCCGAGAAGAACTTGGCCCTGGTGAGCCATCTTGAGAGCATCGCGAATGACAAAGGCGTGACGGTCGCGCAGCTGGCGTTGGCGTGGGTCCTCTCTCGTGGTGTCGACGTCGTTCCGATTCCCGGTACCAAACGTCGCAAGTGGTTGCGTGAGAACATCGCAGCCAGTGACATTGAGTTGAGCGACGCTGATTTCGCCGCGATCGAAGCGGCCGTGCCGCGTGATGCCGTGGCAGGCGATCGCTATCACGCGTCAGGAATGTTGACAATTGACGGTTAACGGATAACGCGCTGTAGTTGACCATCGCGTAACTCAACGACGTCATCACACCAGGCGATCACCTCAGGATCGTGTGTCGTCACCACGACCGTACTGTTGGTCGCGCCAAGCAACATAAGTACGCGCGACGTTTCATCTTGACCGAGACCCGACGTTGGTTCGTCGAGTAAAAGAATGTCTGGATTTGTGACTAACGACCTTGCGACGGCTACGCGCACTCGCTCGCCGCGCGAGAGTTCGTCAAATCGTGTCGATTGGTTACTCATGAGCCCCAATGATCCGAGATCAGCGTGAGGATCGCGCGTGCTCGGTCGCCCAAGGGAGACCACGTCGATGGCGAATCCGCGGGTGAAACCCGGTTCGCTAACGACGTAGGCCACGTGACGGCGAAGTTCCCCTTCGTCAATCGCACTGAGTTCAATGTCGCCAACAAGAATGGTGCCGCTCGTTACGTCGTCGAGTGCCGCTAGTGCGCGCAACAACGTCGACTTGCCAACGCCAGATTCGCCCACGAGCGCCAGGTGTGAACCGGGGACAATCGTGAGCGTGGCGCCGCGCACGAGTACGTGATCCTCCTCTTCCACAGTGACGTCGATGAGTCGAATTGTTGGATCGCCGGGCCACGACGCCGTGCCCCGCGGCACGGCCACGTCGAGGGCGTCAAGACGTTCGCCTCCACCACTCACCTCGACGGCGCTTTGCATAGCGGCGCTAAGAGAGTTGAGCGCTTCGTACGAGGAGAGGCCAATCACTGTCGCCACCACGAGCCATACCGTCGATGAGGCGGGGCGCAAGAACACCCCGCACAATGAAGCCACGCTCGCCGTGATTACTACGATGTTCGCAACGTGGCGCTGGCGGCGAAGTGCTTCTTCGCGCAGATCAAGTTGACGGGCTGCATCGCTCAATCGATCACCAGCTAGGTGTTCGCGCTGCAACAAGACGAGCTCTGGCGTGACGGCACTGAGTTCGACGAGCTGCGCTCGAAAATTTCCTCGTGCCGATCGCAGTTCTCGATCGCGCACGAGTTCGATCCTCGCGCACCACAAGAGTCCGGCGACCCCAAGAATCTGGAAGACGAAGAACGTGAGTGCGCTGGCCCACCAGTGTCCAAAGGGCGGTAGTCCCGCGACCACGAGGTCGCCGAGCACCATCACCGTGACGACGTCGACGAAGGGCACTACCGAACGAAGCCACAAGTCTTGTAGCTGATCGGTGTCGCTCAACGCGCGTTCGAGAAGGTCACCTGCTGCGTACGAACGCCACTGGGAGTAGTCGAGTTGACCAATCACGACGACGAGCCATTGACGCCATCGCGTGACCGCCGCGTAGCCGAGGCGATGCGCCGTCAGACGCTCTACGAAGCGCAACGGCGAGCGAAGAAAGGCGAAGAGTTCGATGACGATCAGTACGATCGCCACGGCGTGCAGCCCTGGCCGTGTCGCGCTTTCGACCAAAAGGGCCACCGCGCCGACGAGCAGGGCGACGTTGGTAATCGACGCGACGAGACCCGCTAGTAGTGCACGCGCGAGCTGGGCCCGTGGTGGTTGTGCGCGCCGGAGCCAACGCGTAAGTCGCTCACGGTCGCCGCTCATGGTCGCAACTCGATGCGAGAGGTGGGATCGAGCGTCAGGGGCGTGTCGACCGAGGCCTCGATAATTGCGGTTGACGGTAGTTTCGAAAGTGCTTCGCGTACTTTCTCTCGAGCTTCGCTGTCGAGTACGCCAGCAATGTCGTCGATGACGATGAGCGAGGGTGAACTAAGAAGAACGCGAGCGAGCACCAGACGGACTCTCTCGCCGCCGCTCATGCCTCGTCCGTCTGCCAAAAGCTCGACGCCAAGTTCGCTGAATCGCTCACTCTCGAGACCCAAAGAGCGAAGTCGCTCGAGTATGACGTCGTCGTTCACTTGCGCGCCCAGTGTCAAGTTCTCGCGCAGCGACCCAGAGAGCAGGGAACTCTCAACACCGACGTAACCCACCACGGCGTTGCTGCGCGCCGTCGCGCCGTGCACGGGTTGGCGCCATCCAAGGAGTGTGTGCAAGAGCGTGGACTTACCCACGCCCGATGGACCGCTGACGAGAACACGATTGCCGGCGTGAATGGCGAGCGAGATCGGAGCAGCATTGGCCTCCGTGACGAGATCGGTGGCGAGGAGCAGCTCGTCACTCGCCGCCCTGGAACCGTTGTTAGCGGACGTGTCAAGTGCGATGAGGGCGCGCTGCGCGTCGTCGCGACGGTGGAACTCAACGCCGTAACGTCGAACTTGCACGAACAGCTCGCTGGTGACGAGGACGGCGATGAGAGCGCGTACAAGACTTATGTGCCCACCTAAGAGGGCGAAGCCCACGACCATCGCGACGAGACCAATGCTCACGCCACTAAGAAACTCAGTGACCAAAGAAGACTCCAATGCCACGCGGATGGCTTGCATGGCGATGCCGTGCTCTCGGTCCGAGAGAGCGCCAATTTCGCTGGCCCCGTAGTCCACGGCGCCAAGTGCTCGTAGTTCAGGCGCGTGCTGAAGGACTTCAAGCTGGCGCGCTTCGAGGAGGGCCCGGCGTTGTTGATACGCAGCGGCTACGGATTCGCTACGTTTTCCAGCTCGTTGGTAGAGCGGTGCCGCCAACGCCAAAAGCGACACTGTGATCGCGAACGGGAGCCATCCGCCTGCCCAGAAGATCACCAAAACCCCGACGAGAGAACTTGCGGCACCGGCCCTTAATCGTTCAAGTGACGGAGCTTGCGCGGCGTGATCAATGGCGAGGGCAAGGTCGCCTCGGCCGCGCTCGCCCTCACGGCGCGGCAGGCGCAGGTGCTGGCTTAGCGAGTGACGCCACTGCGCGCGAAGGCGTCGCGCGGCGCCGTTAGCCCATTCCTCGACAACGCTCGAGAGCAGCCAACGGGCCAGCAACAAGCTCAGGAGTATCCACACGCCGCGAGTGAATCCTTTGTGCGGGATGTCGTTTATCGCGATGGCGGTGAGAACGGCGAAGACGAGCGCGACCAGGCTCCCGACTACGCCGAGCACTCTGGCGCCAAGGCGGTACGTGACGCTCTTAAGGGGCACGAACGGGGCGATGGTCACCGTTCAATGCTAATGAGAACGCTGGTTCCCTAAAGGGGGTCATCGCGGTGAGCGAGTGCACGCGCGGGTCCGTTGAGCCAATCTCGCAGGGCCTTGGTCGCTCGACAGTCGTCCTCGTTGTACTCAAGCAGGCGCGTCCTCGAGGCGAACGCCTCAGGGGACGAGTCACGAGTCGCGAGTTCGTACCAGAGGATTGAGGCCTCACCGCTCGGGGTGGGGTCACGCCAGCGAAAGCCCGCCGACACGGCGAGTTGCTTCAAACCGAGCGGCCCTTCTGTTTGAATCTGGCGCTTGGCCTGTTCGTGAAGGTCGATCCACTCGGGGGGAGAGTTGTGGCGAAATGTCTTGAGTTCGTCTGCGGTAGGACCGCCCGCCAGTGGTGGATCAACAGCTCGATTCATTGCGCCGTCTTCCGCCTGAGCCCAGAAGCAGTACGCCGCGAACGTGCGACCACTCTCATGACAACGCTGGCGCAGTTCGCGTAGCCACGTCCAAAAGGAGGCAAAGTTCGCGGCCTCGGCGTCGTGGGTCAACGTATCCCAGTCGACGAAGGCGCGATAACCCTCACTGACCCCTTCGACTGGTTGATTCACGCTCACGTACGCGCCCCATAGATACGTCGCGTCGTCGTAACTCTCCATGTCGACGTCCACCTCGACGTCGGCCGTCGGGCAACCCGTGTTGTCGACGGCGACAATGCGTAGCGACGCGCCGCGCTCGTGAACGCGCGCGCGATAGATCAAATCGTCCAACTTGTCAATCGTTCGCCCCAGGAGTTCCTCGGGTCGGTGGGGCTCGAGGGGATTGATGGCTTTGTTGCGAGCGCGACGGGCGAGGATCGGGTCAAGTCGAGCTAATTGGGCCCTCGTCTGGAGACCGTGTTCTCGTAACGCCAACTGTTGATCAATGGTCGTAAAGCGTACGAGTGACACGTCGTCGAGCTTCTCTAACTGCTCTTCGCAGTACTGGCTGTAGGGACAGTCCGGACAGTCACGGTGCCAGTAGGGGGCGGTGGGAAACGGCCCCACGTCTGCCGCCCACTGATCATGGGCGACGAGTACGTCCAATCGCTCTTGGTAGAGACCGTCGTAGGTCGCCAGATTGAAACGGGGATAGCTGGCCCCGGCAAGCTCGAACCACCAGAGTCGTCGCTGTCGGTCTACGATGCCCGCTCTCGCGCTCGGATCCGCGTGACCGAGTACGCCAAGGACTCTCGTCGCGTGAGCGAGCGAGAGTCCGCTTCGGGTCATGGAGAGTCCCGGACGGGTCCCCACGCCTTCGTGGAACTCGGCTTCACTCGGGCGAAGACCCGTAAGCGTCCCTTCGAGGGTGCGTCGTGTGCTGGCGGGCTCTACGACCTCATGGTTCTTAATGAGTACGGGCGCGTAGGTAAAGGAATCGTCGACGCGCCCGACGCGCACGAGCACGTGCACCGACGCCGAACGCCAGCCCTCGTCGTCGTTGGCGAGTCTCGGCAAGAAGATCAACTCTGCGCCCTCTTCCATCAGCGCTGTCGTTTCAGACGCGTTCGTCGGTGTTCGAGCCTCGGGGTGGAGTCGACGAAGTTCCTCGAACGTAGAGCGACGATGTTCGCGGGCGCTTTCACGTCGCCGAGCCATCTCGACCGTCAATGGAGGCACGACGTAGTCGAACGGTGCGCCTCGACTAAGCGCTACGCGATGCACGCAGGCTTGCACTTCGTCACCTCGAAGATACGCAGCCACCCACGAAGCCTACGAGGCGGTTGGCTTCTCATTACGCCAGCTACTCCATAACGCGGCGTACTCACCGTTCAGCGCCACGAGCTCGTCGTGGGTGCCGAGTTCCGCCACGACGCCGTCGATAACCACACAAACGCGGTCGGCGTCGTGCGCGGTGTGCAATCGGTGCGCGATGGCGATGACGGTACGCCCCTCAAGCACCGCACTGAGTGAGCGCTCAAGATGTCGAGCGGCGCGCGGGTCGAGCATGGCCGTCGCCTCGTCGAGCACCAGCGTGTGCGGGTTGGTCAAGACCAGACGCGCGAGGGCCAACTGTTGGGCCTGCGCGGGCGTGATCGGATAGCCGGTCGTGCCGAGTTCCGTCGCGAGTCCTTCTGGAAGGTGCTGGACCCATTCGAATGCGTCGACAGCCTTGAGCGCGCCCTCGATCTCGTCGTCCGACGCGAGGGGTTGGGCGAGGGCCAGGTTCTCGCGCACGGTGCCGATGAAGATGTGGTGCTCTTGGGTGACGAGCGCGACGTGTCGGCGCAGGCTCGCGAGTGGCATCTGGGCGAGTTCCACATCGCCGACCCGGACCGATCCGCTGCGCGGTGCGTCGACGCCCGCGAGGAGTCGCCCGATAGTTGACTTGCCCGCGCCCGAGGGCCCCACGATCGCGAGCCGCTCGCCAGGCTTTACCGTCAAGGTCACGCCATTCAAAACGTCGTGGCCCTCGCGGTAGGCGTAAAAGACATTGTCCATCGTGATCGTCTCGTTCGTGGGCTCGGGGCCCGTAAGCGGTCGATCGTCCTTCACGACGGACACGCCGACGAGTCGCGCCAGGGACGTCTGTCCAATTTGAAGTTCGTCGAGCCACGAGACGATGCGGTCGAGGGGATCGTTGATCTGCACGACGTAAAGGGTCACCGTGGTCGCCGCGCCGATTGAGACGTGTCCATTGATGGCGAGCCACCCGCTCCAGGCCAGTGTGACCGCGACCGCCGCCGCAAAGGCCCCTTCGACGGTGGGGAACCAGATCATGCGTAGCAAGAGTGTGTACATCTCGGCGTAGAACGATTCTCGGATGCTCTCCTCGACGCGCGTGGTCTGTCGCTCACCGAGTTGGTGTGCGTCGATGGTCCGAGCCCCTTCGGCGGTCTCTGCGACCGAGCCCGACATCGTTGCGTAACTGATGCGCTCTCGCCGATATCCCGGCGTGGCGTAGCGCAGGTAGTAACGAGTGGAGAAATAGAGAAAGGGCAGCGAGACCAGACTCGCCACGCTCGCCAAGGGACTGACGAGCAACATCGCGATCAAGGTGAGAATTGCCTGGAGAATCGCGACGAGCCACTCGGGCATCGCGAAGCGCACGGTGCGTGAGAGTGACTCCATGTCGTTCGTGGTTCGACTTAAGAGGTCGCCAGTACCGGCCCGTTCCACGTCAACCAGGGGCAGTTCGAGCACGCTCGCGAGGAACTCCTCACGCAGTTGCGCGAAGACCGTCTCGCCCAACACGTAACTGCGACGTCGGGCGAAATACGTGAGGAGCGCGTAGCCGAGCGACGAGACGATTAGTGTGCCGACGTAGAGCGTGATCTTGAACGAGGTGAGTTGGTGCTTGGAGGCGAAGTTCGTGATTTCGCCGATCACCCACGCCGGAATCAGTGCCATGATCGCGGCCAGGGCGTAGAGCGAGAGCATTCGCGCTAAGGCGCGGCGATGCTGTCGGATCAATACTCGGGCGTACGCGAGGACTACTTGGGTGCTGGCGACGGGAAGCTGCATTAGGCGTCTTCTCGCAAGACGATCTGTCGATAACGCGGCGATCGTTCCACCAACTCGTCGTGGGTCCCGCGCTCTATCACCAGTCCGCCAATCACCATGTACACGACGTCCATCCTTTCGAGCAGGAGCGGGCTGGTCGTGGCGACCAACGTCGTGTGCTCGCCTCGCACGTCGCGAAGTCGAGCGGCGATGCGTCCCTCGGTGTGAATGTCGACGGCTGACGTTGGCTCGACCATGATCAAAATCTCGGCGTTCGTCAGGATGGCGCGCGCGAGACTGAGGCGTTGACGTTGGCCGCCCGAGAAACCACGACCGCGCTCTTCGACCGTCGTTGAGAGTCCGTCCTCGAGTGCGTCGAGGACGTCGAGGGAACTGGTCGCTTCCAGCACGGCCATGATTCGCTCGTCGTCGACGATGCCGTGGGGCATAAGTTCGTAGCGCAGTTCGCCCGAGAAGAGGCGTGGCTCGATCTCGCTGACGACGACGTGCGCTCGAATGTCGTTGAGCGAGTACGCGCCAATGGTTACCCCATTGATCATCACGTCCTCGGTATCAGGGACGAATCGCCCTAGACGGTCAGCCAGCAGCGCGGCTTCGTCCGACGTCTCGGTGACGAGCGCCACAAGTTGACCTCGTTCGAGCCTGACGCCGCTTCGTCGGTCTTCTAGACGGCTTACACGAACGGGCCACGCCAACGGATTCTCGGGCTCGGTGATGATCGGCCTGACGTTCAAGATTCGTAGGACGCGCCCGGCGCCAACGTACGCTCTCGTTGACGTGATGATGTATTCAATGGCTGTTCGCAACGGTGTAGTGAGGAACGACGAGTAGCCAAAGAAGGCGACGAGTTGACCGGGCTGTAGCGAGCCGTTCATCACGTCGCGCGCGCCGATCAGCGTCACGAGACCCGTAAGTATCGCCGGTAAGAGCACCTGTCCCGACTCGAGACCTGCTTGGGGGGCGGCGATACGTGTGCCCGCGACGCGAACTTTTTGGCTCTGTCGACGATAGTTCTCGAGGAACACCTCTTCGCCGCCGACACCGCGCAAGATTCGAAGACCCGCCACGGTGTCGGATCCCAACGCGGCCAGGCGTCCCGCGGCTTCGCGTTGGGCGGCCTGGGTCGCGTGGAGGGGCTTCATAAGCGGCGTGGTGAGTGTTCCAAGTATCGGCACGCCCAAGAGCACGATCAAACCGAGCTGCACAGAAGTCGAGAGCAAGATAATGGATACGACAATCCACGCCACTATGGCGCCGGCGAATCTTGCAAAGCTGTCGTAGGAACCGCCAATACGCATCGCGTCGGCGGCGACGGTGTTGACGACGTCGCCCGCAGGTATCTCGTCGGTCAAGGCCGGGCCCGTCGTGGCGACGTGGCGGCCGATGACTTGAATCGTGCGGAACGTCGCGCTCATCCAGTTGGTTACGGCGAGTTGGTGGCGCATCGCACCACAGAGCGCTTGAATGACGCCCAACACGATGACGACCGCGACCCACTTGAAAAGCTGGGCGTCGCTACGGTGTTCGATGCCGTGGTCTATCGCCGCGCCCACCGCCGCCCAGACGAGCGCTTGGGAGACCATCCAGCCGATTCCAAAGAGGGCGTTGAGCGTCAGTAACCATTTTTGGTGACGCGCGAGCCACACTAGATAGCGAAGGGGCGAACCGGTGTCGGGGGTGCCCGGATCGGCGACAGGGAGCTCGCGATAGGGCAAGTGCAGCACGGTTCAATCTTTCGAATAGTTAGTTAGTGGGAAGAAGAAGGATGGTGAGTCGACCTATAAGCGGGGTTCTGTCCACCTTCCAAAGGAAGGATGGGCGGCCATCCATCTCAGCGATCTACCTCGGGAGTGCCTCAATTACGAGGCGTGCGGGCTGCCTCCCATGTTTGATCTTGCTCCGGGTGGGGTTTACCTAGCCACCTTGATTGCTCAAGATGCTGGTGCGCTCTTACCGCACCGTTTCACCCTTACCTGTACTTGGTTGTCCATGTCATCGGCGGTCTCTTCTCTGTGGCACTGTCCTGCACGTCACCGCGACTCACGTTTCGTGAGCACCCTGCCCTATGGAGCCCCGACTTTCCTCACCGCTTGTTGCCAAGCGGCGCGGCCACCCAGTCGACTCACCATCCGTTTCTAGTCTGACACAGTTTTTCAAACGCATCAAGCCACCCCGCGCGTCACGAGCGGGCGGTAGCCTCGCCTCGTGGTCACCGACACAACAAGCGACGATCCCGTCTTTGAGGTTGGCGAGTTTTACCAACTGATCACCGCGCATCTCGAGGCGAGTTTTGGACGTCGTCGTCCGCACTGGGTCCGAGGCGAAATCGCCAAAGTCTACGAAAAGGGTCACGTCTACGTCGATCTGGTCGACGCGGGCTCGGCGTCCTCGGACACGAAACGACCGGTTTTGAATGCGCACTGCTGGGCGACGCCCTGGGCGCCGTTGAAACGCCGACTCGCGAGCGAGGGCGTGACGCTCAGCGCCGGCATGGTCGTGAGTTTTTATGGCTACGTGGACGTCTACGCGCCACAGGCCAAGATCGGTTTCTCCATCGTTGACATCGACGTCCAAGGTCTCTTGGGTGACGTCGCGCGTCGTCGCCAAGAACTCATAGAGCGCCTACGCAGCGAAGGTCTACTGGAGCGCAACAAGGGAACAGTTCTCGGGCCAGTGCCGCTCAGGGTGGGACTCGTGGCGAGTCAGGGGACTGAGGGGTACCAGGACTTCACGGGACAGCTACTGAACTCGCCCTTTAGTTTCGACATCGTGCTCGTAAAAACGCTCGTGCAAGGTGACGCCGCGCCGCCACAGATCGTGAGCGCCATCAAGACCTTGGACAAGCACGGGGTGGACGTCATCTGCGTCGTGCGTGGTGGCGGGTCCAAGGGCGACCTCGCGTGTTTCGATGATGAACGCGTTGCGCGCGCCATCGCCACGTCATCGACGCCGGTCTTCACTGGAATCGGCCACACGGGCGATGAGTCCGTGGCCGACTTGGTCGCGCACACGCGCTCAATTACGCCCACCAAGCTCGGCGAAGAGATCGTCGCCATCGTGAGTTCGTGGTACCAAGGGAACGTCCGTACGCCGTCTGCGCACTTGCTTGAAGTAACGGCTGACGTTCTCGATGAGGCGAGTGAGTATTTGAGTGAACGCCGACGCACGATGATCTTTGCCGTCCGTGATCGACTGAGGGCCGAAGAGCGTCACCTCGTGAGCACGCGTGAGCGCTTGGTGATCCAGGGTCGACATCTCATCGTGTCGGCGACACAGATGCTCGCGAGCAGTCGACAACTCTTGGCCGCGTACGATCCGAAACGACGACTCGCCCAAGGCTGGTCTATCGTGAGCGATGCGAACGGCGACGTCGTGACGTCACTCGGCGACGTGGTTTTGGGCGATGCGGTCCGCGTACTCGTGAGCGACGGTTCGTTCACGTCAGAAGTGACGACAATCGAAAGGCCACCCCATGAGTAACGTCAGCGATTGGAACGAAGCAGCAAACGAGCTAAACGCGATCGTGGCCTCGTTCGACGAGGGCGACGTGTCGGTGGACGACCTCTTTTCGAAGTTGGAGCGCGCGACCGAGATCATCGAAGCACTCGAGACTCGACTCGCGACGACGAGGGCGAAAGTCGAAGAGCTCACGCCGAGAATCGCCAAGGTCGCCGAGGGCGAATGAGCGAGCGGTTCTACTTTCGACAACTACTCGCCGGACGAGACTTTGCGGTGGGGGACCCGGTCGCGACGTCAATGCGGAACTTCACCTACGCCCTCGGCGATCGTGAGACGAGCGACGCCGTGCTCGTTGATCCGGCCTACAGCCCCGCGGAGTTGGTAGCACTCGTTGAGGGCGATCAGATGAACGTGACCGGCGTTCTGGCGACGCACTATCACCCCGATCACGTGGGTGGCACGTTGATGGGTGAACAACACGTCGCGGGCGTCAAAGAGTTACGCGCGATTGTCGACGTTTCGGTGCACGTCCAGCGCGAAGAGGTCGAGTGGATGAAAGCGAGAACGGGCCTCGGTGATGAGGCACTCGTCGCGCACCACGACGGTGATCGGCTCAGCGTGGGGGCCTTCGACGTCACGATGCTGCACACGCCCGGTCACACTCCCGGCAGTCAATGTCTCCTCATCGAGGGGCGCCTCTTGAGCGGCGACACGCTGTTCATTGATGGTTGTGGGCGTACCGACTTTCCTGGCGGCAACGCTCGCGACATGTTTCACACGCTCAGCGAACGCCTGGCCGTCGTGAGCGACGACACCATTTTGTATCCCGGGCATCTCTATTCTCCCGAGTCGTCGTTGTCGATGGGCGACGTGCGAGAGCGCAACGACGTCCTCGCTCCACAGAGCGAAGAGCAGTGGCTCGCGAGGTTTGGATCGTGAATCGACTTCAGTCGTCGGATCACGTCATCGTGGTCGGTGCGGGCCTCGCGGGCTGGCGATTCGTCGAATCACTTCGTCGTGAGGGCTACGACGGAGCACTGAGTTTGATCGGCGACGAGCCGCACGCCCCGTACGACCGACCACCGCTCTCGAAGCAAGTGTTGGCGGGCAAATGGGATCTCGACAAGACAACGCTCGCCTCCCCAGAACAACTCGTTGCGTCCAAGGCCACGTTGCATCTCGGTGTTCGAGCGACTGCGCTCGACGTGACGAGTAAGTCCGTGCAACTCTCCGACGGGTCCCAGGTGAGCGGTACGCACGTCGTGCTCGCGACGGGATCGCGGGCGCGACCGCTCGCGTTCGACTCATCGGGACCGTTACCGACGCTTCGTACCCGCGACGACCTCGTGCGTCTTCGCTCCACACTTGATTCGCTCGACAGCGCCAGCATCGTCGCCGTGATTGGAGGGGGTTTCGTGGGGGCCGAAGTGGCGACGTCGACGAAGACCCGAGGTTTCACGCCGATAGTGCTCGAAGCAGCCACCCGTCCCCTCGTCACGGTGCTCGGTGAAGAGGTCTCTGAATGGCTCTTGCCCCTGGCGTCCGACGCCGGTGTTGAGTTGCGCGTTAACCAGCAAGTCCGTGACGTCACCATTGACGACGACGGTGTCGTTCTTCACTTTGAAGACAACACGCACCTCAACGCACGCGCGGTTCTAGGGGCAGTCGGTTCGACGCTCGATCTTGAGTGGCTTGAGGGTTCTGGACTCACGCTTGACAAAGGCGTCGTGGTTGATCGCGACTCGCAAGCTGCCCCATTCGTCGCGGCCATAGGCGACGTCGCTCGATTTGCCATGACGACTGCCGCGGGCAATGAAGTCGCACGAATCGAGCATTGGCAGATCGCGACCGATCACGCCCGCGAGCTGGCGCATCACTGGATGGGTGGTGCACGGTCCGTTGCCTTCACGATGCCCTACTTCTGGTCTGATCAGTACGGCAAGAAGATTCAGATGCTCGGTCATCCTCACGTGGACGACGACGTCGTTCTCGTGAATGGGAGCCCCTCGGAGGGTAAATGGCTGGCGATCTATTCGAGAGGTGGCCTCGTGACGGGTCTCGTGTCGCTCAGTCAACCTCGGGGACTCGCGTTGGCCAAGGTGCTGTTAGAAGCGCCGACGACACTCGCCGAGGCGCTCGAGCGAGCGCCGTGGAATACCTAAAACGAGACAGCCGAGAGCTCGGGGATTGTTCGCTCGGCACGTTGGACCGTCGTACGCCATTCTGCTCGAGCGCTCTGGCGCGCGTCGTCGCTAAGTGAAGGCGTCGCCACGAACGCGGGTGTCCAGAGATGTTCGACGTCGTCGAGCGTGAGGTGACCCGCGCCCACGAGAGCCATCAATCCCGCGCCGCGCGTCGTGGCTTCACGCTCTGACGAGACCGTGACGGTGTGACCAGAGAAGTCGGCGAGACGTTGGACGAAGAATCGATTGACGCTCATCCCACCGTCCACACGAAGTTCGGTGAGTTGTTCACCGATTTCATCTTCGGCTGCGTCGAGTAAATCTGCGCCGCGTTGGGCAATGCCCTCGAGGACGGCACGAACAAGATGCGCCCGCGACGAACCGCGCGTAAGTCCAAAGAACGCGCCGCGCGCGCCAAAATCCCACTGCGGCGTGCCAAGTCCCGACAACGCGGGTACGAACGAGACCCCCTCAGCAGAAACAACGGACTGAGCGAGTCTTTCGCTGTCGATCGGTTCAGTGATGAGTTCAAGGTCGCACAACCAGTCGACGCATGATCCCGCACTCAAGATGATGCCCTCGATGCCCCACGTCGTCACGTCGTCACGGCTGCGAACGACCGTTGGATAACAGCCCGAGTCGAATATATTCATCGACGTCGGGGCACTTGATCCGTGGACCATGTCAAGCATGGCGCCGGTGCCAAAAGTGATTTTGGCTCCTGAGCGAATACACGACTGGCCAAAGAGTGAGGCCGGTTGATCGCCGACGAGCGAGGTGATCCTCGGCGCGCCCGTCAACGCGCTCGCCACGCCCAACGCTCCCATGGTGTCAACGAGGCGGGGGAACATTGACGTGTCGAGGTGTAGCAGCGACACGACGCGTTCATCCCAACTTGTCATCGTCGTGTCGACCAGACCGTTGACGCTGGCGTTCGACCGATCAGAGACGAACGTGTCACCACCGCTGAGGTGCCACGCGATCCACGTTTCGATGGTCGCGAAGCGAAGGTCCTTCGCTTGTCGACCCGACTGGCTCACCAGCCACGCGGCCTTGGTAGCTGATTGATTCGGCGCGAGGTGCAGGCCCTCGCCTTGGAGGACGAGACAGTCAATCACCGTTCGAAGGTCCTGCCAACTGATGGCTGGACCAACCGCCTCGCCGGTGAGGGGATCAAACACGATGGTCGTGGCCCGTTGGTTCGTCACGCCCATCACGTCGCACTTTCCGCCGTCGCGCAGCGTGCGCTCGGCGAGTTCGAGAGAGAGCCGAGCGATCTCAACAGGGTCGAGTTCAACTTCGCCAGGATGAGGTGTTTGAACTGCCAGGCGCGCTTGGTGCACGTTCGACACCTTGCCCAGTTCGTCGACGAGTCCCGTGCGAATTGAGGACGATCCGACGTCGATGGCGAGTGCTCTTACCACGATTGGCCGCCAAGGCCCAGGACACCTGGGTTCATGAGATTGTGTGGATCAAGCTGGGCCTTAATTCCTTCGAGTAGAGGGAACGCCGTGCCGAGTGCGTCGGCGACAAACCGGGCCCGATTTCGTCCAATGCCGTGGTGGTGGCTAATGGCGCCACCGATCTTGAGAACTTCAGCGATCGCGTTGTCCCACGCGAGACGGTAGAACGCCGTGGCGTCGCCGATCGGCTGGCCCGCGAAGGTGAAGTAGAGACAGGCGCCGTCGAGGTACGCGTGTGACTGATGAACCGACACGACCAACATGCCCTCGATGGCTCGAAGAGCCTTCGTCACTCGTTCGCAAAGCGAGTCGAGAAGTCCCCATGGTCCGGCGACTTCAATCGTGTCCACGACGAGACCACGCTCCCACAACGGCGCCAACGCGCCGACGTCGTTGCGCCGCTCAAGCCAGTCCGACACCAAGGCGTCGTCGAGATCCGAGGCACTGCGACACTCGTCACGCAGAATTGTCATTGTTGCTGCCACGTTAAGTTCGTCGCCTTCCTCAAGCACGATCAAGACGCAACCCTCGACGTCAAAATTTCGTTTGGACTCGGCTTCGTCGTAGAGGCGAAGGACAGCTGGACGTGCGTCACGCTGTAAGGTCCGTCGACACGCCGCCATCCCGTCTTCAAAGGACGTGAAGCAAAACGCGGCGCGTTGCTCACTTTTTGGACGAAGGTGCACGAGAAGTGTCGCTTCGGTAATTACCCCCAGCGTGCCCTCAGAGCCAATAAAGAGTTGCAAGAGGTCTGGCCCTACCGCTTGGCGAGGTCCATGACCGCCCAACGAGATGACGTCACCACTCGCGAGCACGACGGTCAGTGCTCGCACCATGTCTTCGATCTTGCCGTAGCGGTTGGAGTATTGACCGGCGCCACGACAAGCAATCCAGCCCCCGACGGTCGCTAAGTCGAACGACTGTGGAAAGTGACCGACGGTGTAACCGAGTCCTTGTACAAACGCTTCAAGCTCAGGGCCAAAGACACCCGCCTGGACGCGCACGGTGCCCGAGAGCTCGTCGAGCGCGATGACTTCGTTCAGTCCCGTGAGATCCATCGCGATGGCGCCGGTTACCGGCACTGCCCCTCCAACGACACCCGACCTTCCGCCCTGTGGGGTGACGGGAACGCGGAAGTGCTGGGCCACGAGCATCGTCGCGCTCACTTCATGCGTAGCGCGCGGTCGCACGACCACACCTGGCCAGTTCTCGACGTGTCCGCGCGCGACGACTGGAATCGAACGTGGCCACCAATCACGGGCGTGTTCTGCTCGCTCGAGGGTGCTGACGTCGTAGGGCACCCCCACGCTCGCCAGCGCGTCGAGAATTGCGCTGGCTGACGGCGCCGGCGCGACAAGTCCCTCTTGGGGGTAGTGATTCGGCATCGTCGGTTCGTTCATCAGTGACCTAGAGGGACAGTCCCGCCGCGGCGAACTCGGACTCGACGAGGGAACGATACGCACGAACCTGCGCGGCAACTTCGTCGTCATCCCAATTCATGGCGGGGGCCACGAGCCGCGCCACGTTGGTAGCGGCGTCGAGCGTCGCGCGCGCGTCGCGCAAGTGGGCGCGCGTGCGCCTAGTCAATAAGTCCGTTAGGGAAGTCGTCAACTCTTCTCGAGCGCAAAAGATGAACTCCGCGCCAACGTAGGGCTGTCCGGCAATGGGAGTATCAGCGAGCGAAGGGTCGGCAGCAATCATGTCGAGCACACCTCGGGCGTCGGCGCCGAAGCGGTGGTAAAGGTGCGCTTCGAATTCGCTCGACGGACGCCAACTACTTACGCCGTACAGCGCAAGATTTTTCGTCTTTACTCTGGCCAAGTTGGTGACGTAAGGCTCTAGCGCGTTGACGGTGTCTTCAGCCATCTGACGATAGGTGGTCCACTTGCCACCCGTCACGTGCACCACGCCGTCGCCCGCGTCACTCACACTGTGGCGCCTTGAGAGATCGGCGGTGCGCTCATTGACTTTCTTTCCTTTGGTTGGCGCGAGTAGTGGTCGAAGTCCGGCCCACACTCCGGTAATGTCACTCTTCGTCAGGTTTGACGACGTCGACGCGTTGACGGCCTTGAGCAGATACGCCACGTCCTCGGGTTGACAGAGGGGATTGTCAAGAGATCCCTCGTACGCCGTGTCCGTGGTGCCCACGTACGTATAGGGCGCGTCATCGAAAGGCACGACGAAGATGCTGCGGCGATCGCCCGGAACGTTGAGCACCGCGGCGACGTCGGCGGGAAGTCGATCACGCGCCACGCTCAAGTGCACACCCTTCGCCGGCGTGATGCGGTGCGAGAGTCGGTGTTCAGTGAGGTTGAAAATATCGTCAGCCCACACTCCGGTCGCGTTCACAATCGACGTCGTCGAAATGACGAATTGACTGCTCGTGAGTTCATCACGGCAGACCACTCCGCTCACTTTGCCCTTGACGTCTCTGATGACGTCAATGGCGCGAAGATAGTTGGCCACGTTGGCTTGAAACTCGATCGCGGCGGTTTTGGTGAGAGTGAGCGCTACGCGGGCGTCGTCGCCGCGAGCGTCGTAGTAGAGAAACCCGGCGACGAGCCGTTCAGTATTCAGTGTCGGAAGATGAGCGAGGGTCTCGTCGCGCGTGATGCGTCGAAAGCGATGACCGATGCGCCACCCACCGCTGAGGTCATAGATCCGCAACGCCGTGGCGTAACCCCTCACGAGTGTCTTTGAGACGACGCCATTCGAGCCAAAGAGTGGAATGAGAAAGGGGAGCGGCGTGACGAGATACGGAGCATTCGTCAAGAGTCGTTGACGTTCACGGAGGTTCTCGTAGACCAAGCGAAACTCTCTCTGCTGGAGATAACGAAGACCGCCGTGCACCATTTTGGAAGACTTCGAGCTCGTACCAGAGGCGACGTCGCCTCCGTCGATGAGGGCTACGCGTAGTCCTCGAGAGGCAGCGTCGAGAGCGACGCCCGCTCCGGTCATTCCCGCTCCAATGACGACGACGTCAAAGGTGGCGCTCGCGAGCGCGTGAAGTTGCTCGTCGCGGCGCAAAGTCGTCATTGAGCCATGTTGTCACACTGCTCGCCACGCACCGATTTCACGACGTGCAACGTGATTGCTCAAATATCCGAGTGACCTGAGTTCATAAGTGGCCGAATCTCGAACTTATTCACGTCACCGATCGGCAGGTCAACGCAATGATCGTTTACGTCGCACGACTTCGTCGAGCACTAGAGGTGACGTGCACAATCCTTCGCCATTATTTGAAATGAACTTTCTGCCACGACGGAGAAAAATGGACGTGACCACGACGTGAATGGAAACGACGTATCCACTGGAAACTCAAGCAAACAACGGGGTGTCGTCGGTCTTCGACCCGATTGAGCTATTTGTCGAGTCCGCCGGGCAACCGATAGTCTTTCGCCGAGCGGTCAATTGGGCGGCTTGCAATTCAGAGAGGACCTGCGAATGGCACATAGAAAGTTCAAGTCGGCGATAGTCGCCGCGGCAACGATGGCCAGTGTGGCGGCCGTTGGAGTTTCGGTTGGATCGATGTCCGCTGGCGGGGCCTCGAGCGTGAACTGGGCGACGGTGACGCACCTCAGCGCGAGTGGGTCGACGTCGATGGCTGCGTTAGTAACCGCCGCGAAGGCGGAAGGCAAACTTAATGTCATCGCGCTACCGAATAACTGGGCTAACTACGGCGCCATCATTAGCGGCTTCCAAAAGAAGTACGGCATCAAGATCACTTCGGAAAACCCAGCGGGCTCCAGCGCTCAAGAGATTCTAGCGCTGAAGGTGGACAAGGGGCGCTCCACTGCCCCTGACGTCATCGACGTTGGAACGAGTTACGCACTTACGGCGCAAACAAGTAAGCAGTTGGCGCCCTACAAGGTGTCGACGTGGAGCGAGATTCCCGCCGCGTTGAAAGACGCGAATGGGTACTGGTTTGACGACTACGGCGGGTACGTCGCAATTGGCTGCAACACCAAGACCGTCAAAGTGTGTCCGACTTCGTTCAAGGCGATGCTGAAAGAAACCAAGGCTGGCGGCTACAAGATAGGACTCAATAACAGTCCTCTGACGTCCAACTCAGCTCTCGCCGCGGTGCAGGCGGCGGCGGTAGCGAATGGTGGTTCACTCAGCAACGTCGCGCCCGGCGTGAACTTCTTTGCGACGTTGAACAAGAACGGCGTTTTCGTGAACACCATTGCTAGCTCGACGACGGTCCAGAGTGGCACGACCAACATCGTGCTCTGGTGGGACTATCTCCAGGCCAGTGGCATTACGCCCGCGGTGAAGGGATGGAAAGTCGTGGTGCCGAGTGACGCAGCAGTGGGTGAGTACTACTCACAAGCGATCAACGCATCAGCACCAGACCCCGCGGCGGCGCGCCTTTGGGAGGAGTACCTCTACTCGGTAACCGGTCAGAATCTTTGGTTGCAGGGAGAAGCTCGTCCGGCGGAATTGGCGTACATGCAAGCACACGGCACGGCCAATAAGGCGTGGGTAGCGAAGTTGCCCGTGTTGCCAGCGAGCGCTAAGCCTCTATTCCCCACCACGGCACAGATTGCCAACGCGGCCACGGTCATCAACAACACGTGGGCTACCAAGGTCGGTGGATAGCTTCTAGCCCGGGCATACTTCACTCATGTCAAAAAGTAGTGTCGCGTCGCCTGACTCAGGTACTTCGGTGTCTGAGTCAGGCGTCGCGATGTTCGGTGCCACGAGTTTCGTGCGCAAAGTTCTTCGCAAGAGCGGGCCCACGATCGCGATGGCCCCGTTTCTCATTTACACCTTGCTGGGTCTTGGCGTTCCCACGTTTGGCGTTATCTACTTCGCTTTTCGCGGTGAGCATGGCGGTTGGACGCTGAGCAACGTGCACCAAGTGACACATGGCATCTTCCTCGTGGGATTTGAGAACAGCATCAAGTTGGGACTCATTTCTTCGATAGTTCCCGGCATCCTTGGGGTCTTTCTCGCCTACGCAATTCAAACTTCCAACAGCACGATTCTTCGACGTCTTACGACGACCGCCTCGGGGGTGTTGGCGAACTTTGGAGGTATCAACCTCACCTTCATGTTCATCGCCACGTTGGGATCTACCGGCGTACTTACCCTCTGGCTTAATGCCGTTGGTCTTAATCTTTCTAACTTTGGATTCGATCTCTTAACGTTCTCTGGTGTGGTGTTCGTGTACATGTACTTCCAGCTTCCCCTCATGGTGCTCGTCATAACGCCGGCGCTGGGAGGACTCCGCCAATCATGGCGCGAAGCGGCAGAGAATATGGGCGCCTCGAGTTGGAACTACTGGCGATACGTTGGCGTTCCCGTCTTATTGCCGTCGATTCTGGGCGGCATGCTGCTGCTTTTTGGGAGCGCGTTCGCCGCGTACGCGACGGCCGAGTCGCTCACGCTCGGACTTATCGCTCTCTCACCCATTCAGATCGGCAATTTCCTCAATGGGAACGTCATTGCCGGACAGGTCAACGTCGGTTACGCCATCGCGTTAGGCATGTTGATCATACTTTCAATCACGATGATTCTCTATGGGCTCGTTCAAAGGAGAGCATCGAAATGGCTTCGCTAAGTGGCGCTCGTTACGGCTTCGAAGAAGCCGCGCTGGAAGATCAACCTGCTCCGGCGGAACCGCCGAAGAAGCGTCGACGAATTCGCTGGTGGCGCTTCGTTGTCTTATTTCTGGCTGGCGCCTACTTCTTCATCCCGCTCTACGCGGGTATCAAGTTCTCACTCGAGAACATCGCCGGTCACTTTTCGTTTCAGACCATCCAGGAACTCCCTTCGTCACCCGGATTTACCGGCGCGCTGGCGTTGTCCTTGAAGCTCGCACTCGTGACCGTCATTCTTTCGTCGTTGCTCATGGTGCCGACCGCCATTTACGTGCACCTCAAACTGCCCAGGATGCGTCGGCTCCTTGAATTTGTGACCGTGCTGCCGATAGTCATTCCACCAATCGTGCTTATCGCGGGGGTCTTGAGTGTGTATCCGCTGTGGGCGAAGTCGTCGCCATACTTGCTGAGCTTCATGTACGTCATCCTCGCAATGCCGTTTGTCTATCGCTCGCTTGACGCGGGTCTTAGCGCGATTGACCTGAAGACGCTCACGGAGGCGTCACGTTCCCTCGGTGGAAACTGGATAAAGACCATGTGGAGGATTGTCTTGCCGAATATTCGCCCAGCGTTACTTTCCGCGACGGTACTGACGATGGCTCTCGTCCTTGGCGAATTCACGATGGCGAGTCTTGATCTGTGGACGACGATTCCCGTGTGGATCGTGAATTTCCAGGGAGCAGCCAACGGACATATTCAAGTTGCGGCGTCAATGCTAGGACTCGTCGGTACGTGGATCCTGCTCGTGCTCGTGGTCTCGCTCGACAGGTCACAGTCTCGTTACACGCGAAGGAAGACAGGTACTCAATGACCCAGATGAAAGAAACGCCGAAGACCAATTTGTCCACGCCACGCACGCCGGACACCGGTGCGTCGGTCAGTCTTCAGAACTTGGTGCGAAGCTTCGGCAAGGTTCGAGCTCTCGACGGTCTTTCACTGGACATCGCGCCGGGTGAGTTTATGGCGCTGCTTGGTCCCTCTGGTTGTGGCAAGACGACGGCACTTCGCGTACTCGCGGGCTTTGAACTTTTGGACAGCGGTCGCGTGGTGGTTGATGGTGTCGAACTGTCCAATGTCAGCGCTAGAAAGCGTGATATGGGAATGGTCTTTCAGAGCTACTCACTCTTTCCGAACATGAACGCGCTCAATAACGTTGCCTTTGGTCTGCGTATGCGTCGCCAGAGCTCCCAGGTTCGTCGCCAGAAAGCTGGCGAACTCTTGGAGATGGTGGGTCTTAGCGACCAGGCGACGAAATACCCTCACCAGATGTCCGGGGGACAACAACAAAGAGTCGCCCTGGTGCGCGCTCTCGCCATTGAACCGCGCGTGCTCTTGCTTGACGAACCGTTGTCGGCACTCGACGCAATGGTGCGGACTGAACTGCGTGATCAGATTCGATCGCTCCAACAGCGCCTCGCTATTACGACCGTCTTCGTCACGCACGACCAAGAAGAGGTCCTCTCGATGGCTGATCGAGTGTGCGTAATGTCGCGGGGTCACGTCGAACAAGTCGCCACGCCCTCTGAGCTGTACGCCCGTCCCGCTACCGCGTTCGTCGCGCAGTTCGTCGGAATCTCGAGCAGGGTTCCCGTCGAACGTTCGGGAAGTGACGTCATCATATTTGGGCAACGTTGCGTGGTGCGAAGTGGCGACGCGAACGCGGTGATGGGATCCGCTGACGCGCTCTTGCGACCAGAGGACATCGCCATCGAAGTCGATCCCGAAGGAAAGGGCTTCGTCACTCGTAAGAGTTTTCTTGGCGCCGTCACGCGCTTGGTCGTGCAAGTAGGTGAGATACCTGTTCGCGTCGATATTCGAAGTGACCGAGCAGGGGAGTTCGATCTCGGCACGCACGTGCGTCCGAGTATCGTCGCCCGTGACGTGCTCGTGGCGGCTCGTAAAGAGAGCCTTACCGTCGACGCGACGGCACTTAAGTAGTTTGGCGTTTCCCTGGGCCGCTTGGGTTGTCCCGCTCGATATCGTTCAGCCGGGATGGAGCTAGCAACAATTGGAGAGAACCGGGCTAACTTTTTGGCTATGAACTTCGAACTCTCTCCAGAACTTGGTGAACTCCAACAAAGCGTGCGACGACTCGCACAAGAAAAGATCAAGCCTCGAGCTCGCGAGATCGACCGCACGGGAGTGTACCCCCAAGACATTTTCGACGAATTCAAAAAAGCCGATCTTTTGGGCCTCTGCATTCCCGAAGAGTACGGAGGGTCGGGCGCAGGAATTTTGGGATTGACGATCGCCATTGAAGAGGTGACGAAGTACTCCAACGTGCTTGGACTCATGCTGCTCCTAACCCGTCTTCCCACCGGCCCGATCATGATCGCTGGCAACGAGGAGCAGAAGCTTCGCTACTTGCCGGGGATTGCGAATGGAGGCCAGCGATCGTCGTTTTGTCTCTCTGAGCCGGGCGCGGGTTCGGACGTGGCGGGGATGAAGAGTAGAGCGAGCGAAGACCCCAACGTCGAGGGTGGTTTCGTGTTGAACGGGACGAAGTGTTGGATCTCGGGAGGCATGCAGGCCGATTGGTTCGTCGTCTTCGCAAAGATCGGCGATCCCGCACTTCGCCTTCACACCAATATTTGGGGCTTCATCGTCGACGCGGACACCCCCGGTGTCTCCAAGACGCGTGTCGATAAGAAGATGGGCGTCAAGGGCATTGACACCGCGGAGATTGTATTTGACAACGTAAAGGTTGGACCTCGCCAGGTCATAGGCGGTGGCTTCGCGCTCGCGATGCAGTCATTGAACGCGATGCGTCCCATCGTCGCCGCTCGAGGCATCGGACTGGCCGAAGGGGCGTTGATGTACGCGACGGAGTACGTGAAGCAACGCGAAGCTTTCGGCAAGACCATTGCGCAGTTTCAGGGCATCGAGTGGGAGATCGCCAAGTGCGCCACGGAGATCGAGGCCGCGCGCCTCTTGACGTATCGAGCGGCGTGGCTCGCGGATCAGGGAAAGTTCACCAAAGAGTACGTGCCGATGCTCTCGATGGCGAAGTACTACGCCTCCGAAGTCGCGGTAAAGGCGTCGAGACTCGCGGTGCAGTTGCTCGGCGCGGCCGGGTACATGGAAGATCATCCGACCGAGCAGTACTACCGCGACGCGCCGCAGTTAACGATCGTCGAAGGCTCTAGTCAGATCCAGCTCGGTCTCATCGGACGTGGCGTGCTCGGGCACGATCTGTGGTGGGACTAATAAGTATGTCGAGAATCGCTCCACGTACACTGACCTCGTGAGTGGACCACTAGAGGGACTGAAAGTTCTAGAACTCGCCGGCATCGGCGCGAGTCCCTACGCCTGTATGTTGCTCGCGGACCTTGGGGCGGAGGTTCTTCGTCTCGAGCGAGGCGACCCTGACGCTGACGACGGCGTCACTTGGGACGTTCTGAACAGATCGCGACCTTCCGTGGCGCTGGATTTGAAAAACGAGGCGGGACGTGACCTCGTGTTGGAACTGTGCGAACGAGCAGACGTTCTCGTTGAAGGCTTTCGACCTGGCGTGACCGAACGATTGGGATTGGGTCCCAAAGACGTGTGGCAGAGGAACAAGCGTCTCGTCTACGCGCGCATGACCGGTTACGGCCAAGAAGGACCATTGGCGCAACGAGCTGGTCACGACATCAACTACGTGGCGATTGCTGGGGCGCTCTGGCCCGTCGGGCGAGTGGGCGAGCGACCCGTGCCGGCACTCAATCTCGTAGGCGATTTCGGTGGCGGAGCCTTGTTCTTGGTCTTTGGCGTGATGGCGGCGGTATTTTCCGCGCAGCGAAGTGGCGAGGGCCAGGTCGTCGACGCGGCCATGGTCGACGGCGCCGCGTCGATGATGGCAATGACCCACTCGTTCACGAACGCCGGGTACTGGATAGAAGAGCGTGGCGTCAACATCCTCGACACGGGTGCTCATTTCTACGAGGTCTACGAGACCAAGGACGGGCGCTTCGTCGCCGTTGGCGCCATCGAAGCCAAGTTCTACGACGAGCTCGTTCGCGGGCTCGGCCTCGCGGAGGAAGATCTGGCGCCCCAGATGGATCGTACGCAGTGGCCGCTCATGAAGGAACGATTCAAGGCGGTGTTTCTAACAAGAACGCGTGATGAGTGGACCGAGATCTTTGGCGACGTCGACGCGTGCGTGACGCCCGTCTTGTCACCTTCTGAAGCCGCGCGCCATCCCTACAACACCGCCCGGCGGGTCTTCTCTCTCGAGGGGGCGGTGCAACCTGAACCGGCGCCTCGATTCTCAAAGACGCCCGCGCACGTTCGCTCGGCGCCGACAAAAGCCGGAGCTGGCACGCGTCAAGGGCTGGTGCAGTGGGGAATTAGTGAAGAACGCCAACGCGCGCTACGCGCCGCGGGCGCTTTTGGCTAGATATTGACGACGGGACAGGTCAACGTGCGGGTGATGCCCGGCACCTTTTGAATGGCGCCCACGATAAATTTTCCGAGGTCATCCACGCTCTGCGCCTCGCAGCGAACGATTACGTCGTAGGGGCCCGTTACCTCATAGGACTCGAGTACGCCAGGTACGGCGCGCGTGGCCAGCACCACCTTCTCGCTCGAACCAATTTCGGATTGAATCAAGATGTACGCCTGGACCGACATGGGAAACCTTTCATTTCGAGTCCCTCCATACTGCCTGTTTTGGATTAGTTTCGCTAATCGTCGCGAAATCGCTTGCCGACGTGCCACTGGTGGCAGAAGTCACATCGGTAGCTGTCAAGTTCGGCGCCGCTGAGGGTCCACGCCAGTTGCGCGGCGCTCTGGGCCTCACGTTCGGTGCGATAGGCGTTCTTTGGCGTTCCCTCGCGGGTGAAGTGTGACGCGACCCTGCCGAGCGGGCGTGAGGGAAGGGGACGGCGGCGACGACTCTTCATGGCATCCAAACCCTACGTGCTGTCGCTAAATTGTTCGACGTGAGCGTTCAGACAGAGACCGAGGTCGTCGTCCACTCGACGACCAAAGTCGACGAAGGCGACCACGAGCGATTCAAGCACTTGGTGCTCGAGGGTTACACGCCAAAAGACGGTGAGTTCGTCGCGTTGGACAACTCCGTCGTCGCTGGAATGGTCAACGCGACACCGGTTCGAGCGTTGTGCGGCAAAGTCTGGGTGCCCGGACGTGATCCTTCGAAGTATCCACTGTGTCCCACGTGCAAAGAGATTGCCGAGTCAATGGGTTGGTCGCTGCCCGAGGCGTAAGTGCACCGCGACGTTTCACTAGAGTCGAAGGCACTATGGGACGCGCGCTGGTGTTACGCCATCATCTCGAAGACAGTCCGGGTCTCGTCGGCGAAGCCTTCGAGGCGCGCGGATTCGGCATCGACTTGGTGTTGATGGATGAGACCACGGCATCACCCTCGTTGGAGGGCTACGACGTCATGGTTATTTTGGGTTCGAAGTGTGCGGTCTACGACCACGAGGTCGAAGCGGCGTGGTTCGGCCGTGAGTTGGCCTTGATCGGCGACGCCGAAGAGCAATCGCTACCCATCTTGGGCATCTGTTTCGGCGCCCAGGCTCTCTGTCGTTATTACGGCGGGGACGTGCGCCGGGCCGAGGACGGGGAGATTGGTTGGTTCGAGATCGAGGTCGTGGCGGACGTCAACCTTCCGCGAGGACCCTGGTTCGAGTTTCATTTTGACAACTGCACGTTGCCCCCATCCGCACAACTGTGGGCAACGTCCCCGCGCGCGGTGCAGGCCTTCTCTATTGGCAACAATGTTGGCGTGCAGTTTCACCCCGAGATCGACGAGACGCAGCTCAAAGAGTGGCTCACTTCAGACGAAGAGGACGCGCGAGAACTCGGACTCGACGTTGAAGCGTTGCTCGACGAAACGGCGCGCCAGACACCGGCCGCGCGCGGACGGACCCAAGAGCTCGTCGATCTTTTCCTGAGCCGCGTTGGCTAGATGAACGAGGCTGAAGGAACATCCATTGAGACAATGACGATTCGCGTCGAACGTCCCGCTACCGGTGGGGGCGTGGGTCGCGCGGACGATGGACGTGTGATCTTCGTTCGACATTCCTTGCCCGGTGAGCTCGTTCGGGTCACCGTGAGCGAGACGACGGCGAACTTCTACCGTGGCGACGCCGTCGAAGTGCTTGAAGCGAGCAGCGAACGTGTTTCGGCCCCGTGTCACTACGCGCACCCCGGAGGATGTGGGGGTTGTGATTTACAACACGCGTCGCAGAGCGCACAACTGTCGTGGAAAGCGTCACTCGTCGCCGAGCACCTTCGACGAATCGCTGGTCTCGAGATCGACGTGCAAGTGCAGCCATCAACGGGCGAGATCAAAGGCTCTAGGACCAGACTTCGCTGTGCGGTCGACGACGTAGGACGCCTCAGCCTTCGCGAGTCGCGCTCACATGATCTGGTCTCGATCGACGCGTGTTGGATCGCGGACGACGTCTTCACACCGGCCTTTGGTCATTCGTGGCACGGTGTCAGCGAGGTCGAGTTACGAGCCATTGGTGCCGGGGAGCCGTTCGGGGTTGCTCGGCGTGAGAACGAACGTGGTACCACGTACGAACTTCGTTCACTCGTGGGTGCGCCACTCGATCCATCGACGCACTCACGGGTCAAGGTTGGTGATCACGTCTTTTCCGTGGGCCCGCTTTCGTTCTGGCAGTCGCATCGCGACGCTCCCCATACGCTGCTCAACGCGGTGCTCGAGTTCGCGGACGTGAGCGCGGGGGATGACGTCGTTGATCTCTTCAGTGGTGTGGGGCTCTTTGCGGTGCCGCTCGCGAAGCGAGTTGGGCCGAGTGGCAGAGTTACCGCCGTTGAGTCGTCGCCCTTCGCGGTGCGTGACGCACGCAACAACGCCGCGGGTCTGCGACAACTGAAAGTACGCGAATGGTCCGTGACGCCACGATCGGTCAACGACACCGTGCGCGAGGGCGCGGTGGTCGTGATCGACCCTCCTCGACAGGGTTTGGCCAAGGGTGTCGTCGAAAGTCTGGTACGACGGGGCCCTCGCCGACTGGTGTACGTGTCGTGTGACGCGGCGACCTTCGCTCGAGATTTTAAAGGATTCTTAGGAAATGGATTCGCCTTGAAACAGTTGAAAGTATTTGACCTGTTCCCGATGACCGAGCACGTCGAGCTCGTCGCACTCCTTGACAGCCCGTCGTAAAAGGTGGATAGTGCAATTGACGCCGAATGTCTTTGCGCCTGCAGAGGGGGTTGAGTATGTCGATCAAGTTGGACCATCACCATCGCGTTACCGCCCAAAAGCTGTTTAGCCATCCGCTGAATCACAACATTCAGTGGCACGACGTGTGTTCGTTACTCGCACGTTTCGGAGAAGTCCATGAGACACACCGTGGCAACTGGGCAGTGTCTATTGACGGCGAGACCGTCTCCTTTGGAACGACTCGCAATCGCGAGTTGACCGAAGACCAGGTAGTGAGGGTTCGAAACTTTCTTCGATCATTCGGGCTGTCGAAGGAAAAACTGACCGCGGCGTAGTGCTCAACTACCGTTAGGTGTTGTGACGGAGCGGTTTCTCGTGTTGATGCCGCCGTCACAGAAGAAAGCGCCGGGTGGACGGCGCGCGCAACATAAGGGTGCCTTTGACGAGGCGTTGGACGAGCCGCGCCGTCGCGTTCGTGACGCCCTCGCCACGTTCATCGTGAACGCTTCGACCCGCGAGCTCGAAACGACGCTCCAAGCGCGCGGTCCGCTTCTCGCGCAGGCGCTCGGCGCGACGAATGATTTTTTCAGCGAACACGCACAATTGATGCCGTCGTGGCGCCGCTACCAGGGGGTCGTGTGGATTCATCTCGACCCCGGTTCTCTGTCACCGGCGCAACGCCGTCAAATCATGGTGCCATCGGCGCTCTATGAACTTAATTCGGGAGATGACTTCATAGCCGACTATCGACTCAAGATGAACGTGGGACTCAGTCCACTCGGTTCGCTCGCCCGATTTTGGAAGCCTCATCTGACGTCGCTGCTGGCACAGGGGCCCAAGAACGTCACGATCGTCAACTTTTTGCCTCAGGAGCACGCCGCGAGCCTTGATTTCGCGTCGTTGTCCAAAAGCCACCGTGTGGTGCACGTGCACTTCGTAGCTAGTGACGAGTCGCGTGCGGTCGGACACGACGCCAAGGCCGTCAAGGGAGTAGTGGCGAGGCGAATTGTCACCGACGGTCTCAGCGCTTTGGACGAGATGACGTGGCGAGATTGGCACGTGCGTCGAGTGGGGAGTGACGTGGTAGTCACGGCACCGGCTCGTGATCACCCCTGCCCCGAGCGACCGCCATCGTAGAATGCGTTAATGATCGAACGGGTGATCGTCATTGAACAACGGCTCCGCACGAAGGGACTCGTTTTCTTGTTGGCGATAGTGACGGTCGTCTACGCGGCGGTCGCGATTGCGCTCACGGCGGGGACAGGTCGTCACTCTCCCTCGGCGCTCACCATCGTCATCGAATCGATTGCGTTCGTTAGCCTCCTCGCTGCGATTTTTTTCTTTCTTCGTATTACTGTGCGCGTGGTGGCGACACCGCAAGGACGTGCTCTCGAGGTGGTGTACGGGCCGGGCGGCTTGGTGCGTCAAGTTTTCGGACCCGACAAATTGGTCGGCGCCGACGCCCGAAATTTCTCGTTCTTGCAAATGGGTGGTTGGGGCTATCGAGGCAGCCTTAAGGTATTCCGTCGTGCGGCCTTGGCGACACGCCGAGGTGACGCGCTCGACGTGAGACTCCAAGGGAATCGTCGCTTCATCGTCACCGTCGATGATCCGGCCGACTTCGTCTCGGCGTTGGCACTTCTAAAGAACTAATCGAGTGGCGTTCGACGCGGTCATCAAAAAACGCGTTTGAACGAACCCCCACCATGCTTTTGACGCGATAGCGAACCTTCGCCGTACGCGATCCATTTCGTAAGTCGTAATCACTTCTCTGGGGCTACTGTGGCGACATGACACTAGAAGGTGAGTACGAACCAAGTTCAGCAGCGTGGGTGAGAGAGCAAGTCGCCGAGTACGAATCGAGTAATGGCGAGAAGGCGAACACGCTTCGCGACACTGGGCTGCCGGTGATCATCGTTACGACAAGAGGCAATAGAAGCGGCAAGATCCGTAAATCAGCCCTGATGCGCGTCGAGCACGACGGCGAGTACGCGCTGGTCGCCTCGCAAGGCGGAGCGCCGACGAGTCCATCGTGGTATTTCAACCTGGTGCACGATCCCTCGGCGCTCGTTCTTCAAGACGGAGCAACTCCTTTTAACTACGTTGCCCGCGAAGTTGAAGGAGATGAGCGAGACGTGTGGTGGGAGAGGGCCGTGGCGGCCTTCCCTCCATACGCCGAATATCAAACGAAGACCAGTCGGATAATTCCAGTTCTCGTCGTTGCCCGATCGAACGCTTAGCTACCCTTATTCCTCGCATGAACGATGAACAAGCGTCCGCTGAAGTGGTCGACGGTGTGTTGAAAAAGTTGGTGGATCGCCTTCAATCCCGCGACGTGGCACAGATTATGAATCTCTTTACAAAAGATGCGCTCTTGTTCGGCTCTGAAGCGGGAGAGGTCGCTCAAGGCACCGAAGAACTGCAGGCGTTCTTTACAACAATTTTCGAACAGCGAACGAAGATTTCGTGGACGTGGGACTCACTGTTTACGCGAAAGATTGGAGAGTCAATCTGGTTCGTTGGTCCGGCCATGCTCCATCTCAACGACGGATCAGGACACGACGTTGACTATCCCTATCGACTCAGCGGAGTCTTACTTCGAGGAACGACTGAACCTTGGGTATTTACGATGTTCAACGGTTCTGAACCGGCGTCACACTAAGTGACACCCTTTTTGGACACGACCATTGGCAATACTTCGCCTGTGATGAGAGTAGGAAAACTTCTCCAACAATGTCCGAGGAGAACTTTGGGCATTGTTGGTGTAACAAGTTGCTACTAGCTTCTCCTCCTAATGAGAATCTGTCAGGAATGTAAACGTAGCTTCCAACCTTCGAGCGGCCGTCTTCGATGTCCGATCTGTCGAAGTCCCGAGAAGGTTGAGTGCAAATGTGGGGCGTTCAAGCAGCCCAAGTCCGCTTCGTGCTTTCCGTGCCGGAATGATGCAGCGAGTCAAAACGGAAACTGGAAGGGCGGAAGGACACTCCATAGACGAGGTTATGTCTTACGTCACGCGCCAGGTCACCCGAGAGCGACGCGTAACCCATACGTGTTTGAGCACATCCTCGTGGTCGAATCGGTGATCGGTCGATACCTCGTGGCGGGTGAAACGGTTCATCATCTCAATGGCATCCGTGACGACAACCGACCCGAAAACCTCGAAATTTGGACGAAGCCCCAACCGACAGGTATTCGTGTGAGCGACGCGCTCGATTGGGCTCACACCATCATCGAACTCTATGAAAATACAGGGAGTGACTTCACCTCCAACAACGTTCACGGCGAACCCTGAGCATCCTTGGAGGTGGAGGGATTCGAACCCTCGTGTTACAGCTTCTTGGTGAAACTTCTCCGAGCGCAGCTAACAGGTGGTTGTCGGGAGCGTCACTGTTGTCAGCGCCGGTGTCGTTCCTTAGTTAGCTGAATTGTCCCGACGAGATCACTAACGAACCTTGTTGGTAAGCCCTACTTTATGACGTCCGTTTACTAAACCGCAGGGCTGGGTCAAGGCGGACGTTGCTACCTAAGCAGCAAGCGCAAGCTGAGGCTTGGCGTTTGTTTATTTTTTCCGGCTCTTTAACGTGGCTCCGGAGACCACGGCTCGCTTCTTTCACCTCGACGTCTGTAGTCGAAGCCAATCACCCCCTCGTTATAGCGACCAAGTAGACCGCTAAACGATTCTACCGCCTTCACAGCGCGGCGTGCCTGCGAGTTACTGCAAGGTAGTAGAAATGTCGACGACGCCTAGCCGAATTTCTCCACGTTGCGTACCGCTCGAGCCATTTCGCGATCTGCGTCGCGCTTCTTTAAGGCCTCGCGTCGATCTTGTTGCTTGCGACCTTTGGCGAGCGCTACCTCGACCTTCGCGCGACCTTGCTTGAAGTACAGCTTCAGGGGAACAATCGTGAGTGACTGTGTCTTAACTTCGAGCTCCCAGCGAGTCAGTTCACGGCGGTGCACCAGAAGTTTGCGTTTCCTATCAGGGTCGTGACTACCAAAGCCCACCGCGTAACTCCAGGGTGGAATATGAGTTTGAAACAACCACAGTTCATCACCATCAACCCTGGCGTAACCTTCCGCGATCTGGGCCTTGCCTTCGCGCAGGGACTTCACTTCTGAACCAGTCAGCACTAGTCCGCATTCCAGCGTCTCGATGATCTCAAAGTCGTGACGGGCGCGACGATTCGTCGCGACGACACGGTCGCTGCGTAGGTCGTCCTCACGTATCTTCGCGCGACGGGCCTGTATCTGTTTTGCTCGTGCCATAATCTCAGCGTAGTAAGGGGACCAACAGGGACTCGGCTCACTAGGGTTACGATGTGCTCTCTCTTAGCCCCTCCCAGCGCGACGCAATTGTGGCGACGTGCATTCGCGCCTTACCCAATGAGGGTTGTGGGCTCTTGCTTGGTACGTCGGACGGCATCGTGGGCGAGGTCGTGGCGAGTGAGAACATTGCCCATTCGGCCAAGGTTTATGAGATCGACCCCCAGGTACTCTTGCGCACGTATCGCCGGGCGGACGACGAGGGCGTCGACGTCATTGGCGTCTTTCATTCGCACACCCACAGTGAGGCTCACCCGAGTCCCACCGACGTGCGCCAGGCGCCCGATCCTACGTGGCACTACCTCATCGTGTCGCTTCGCGACACGCCGCCCGACCTGCGAAGTTATCGAGTTCTCGAAGGGGAAGCGACGTCGGAACTCGTTGAAATCGTGAACTGATTTAGCAGATTTTTAGGCACAACGCCTCCGCCAGCCGATAATGTTGACTAAGCAGGTCAGGAATTGACCTCGAGTCGAAAGAGGCGTTATGTCGGCAGTACTACGAGTGCCCACAGTTCTTCGTCCAGCGTTGGGAGGCGTGAGCGTCATCGCCGTTGAAGGTTCCACCGTCGGCGAAGTGCTCCTTAAGCTCACCGCGACGTACCCCGCCATCAAGGGGCAGCTCCTCAACGACGACGGGACCTTGCACCGTTTCTTGAACGTCTACGTGAATGACGACGACGTGCGTTACCTCGGCGGTGTCGAAGCTTCCATCGCCAACGACGACGAGATCACACTTCTACCCGCGGTCGCGGGCGGCGTCTGGTAGTGGCCCGCTTCGGCTCGGTGCTCGACCTGATTGGCAACACGCCAGTGGTCGACGTGAGTCAACTTTCTCCCAAGGCCAACGTCACCATCCTGGCCAAACTTGAAGGTCGCAATCCCGCCGGCTCGGTAAAAGACCGCGTCGCGCGGTCAATGATTGACGCCGCCGAGCGTGACGGACTGCTCATTCCGAGCAAACCCGATCAGATTCTTATTGAGCCCTCGTCCGGCAACACCGGCATCGCGCTCGCGATGGTGTGTCGACTACGCGGCTACCACCTGAAAGTCGTGCTCCCGACGAATGTCTCGCCCGAGCGCAAACAGCTTCTTCTTGCCTACGGCGCCGAGATCATTGACTCACCGGGTAGTGAAGGATCCAACGGCGCGGTTCGACTCGCGCAATTCTTGAGCGAGGACAATCCAGAGTGGGTCTTTCTCTACCAGTACGCCAATCCCGCCAACCCTCTCGCGCACTACCAAACGACGGGCCCAGAGATTTTGGCCGACGTGCCCGAGATCACGCACTTCGTCGCGGGACTCGGCACCTCGGGCACGCTCATGGGCGTCGGTCGCTACCTCAAAGAACGCCGACCCGGTATACAGATATGGGCAATTGAACCGCCAAGTGGCGAAATCGTTGACGGGCTGCGCAACTTGGATGACGGTTATATCCCACCGATCTTCACCGACAACCACGGTGAAGAACTCCTCGATCGCAAAGTCATCGTTCGAGCTCGAGAGTCGATCGAGTGGACTCGAAGATTGACCGAGGTGGGGCTTTTTTCTGGCCTCTCGTCGGGCGCCATCATGGCGGGCGCTGTCAAATGTGCGCTCACGATTGACGACGACGAGTCCGCCACCATCGTGGCGGTGGTTGCCGACGATGGATGGAAGTACTTGTCGACGGGCGCCTGGAGTGACGACATCGATGACGTTGTCGAGCGCGCCCGAACGATCATCTACTTCTAGAACTTTTCTCTTCCGTGATTCTCTACTACCGTTGTCACGCACTCATCGTGCGACGTAAGGAGAGATATGGCAGTACTACGTAGCGACGGCCGCGCCCATGACGAGGCCCGACCCCTCTCATTTGTTCGAGATTTCACCGAGATGGCCAACGGTTCAGTTCTCGTTAGTTTCGGACGCACTCGCGTGCTGTGCACCGCGTCGGTGGATACCGACGTGCCGCGTTGGCTGAAGGGAAAGGGTCAAGGTTGGGTCAGTGCGGAGTACTCGATGTTGCCCGGCTCGACGCCCGAGCGCGCCAGTCGCGAAGCGGCCAAGGGAAAGCAGTCGGGGCGAACCCAAGAGATCCAGCGACTCATTGGTCGCTCCCTTCGAAGCGTGACGCGTCTTGAACTGTTGCCCGATCTACAAATTCTCGTGGACTGCGACGTGTTGCAGGCGGACGGCGGCACACGCACCGCGGCCGTCTGTGGGGGGTACGTTGCGTTGCACGACGCGGTCACTCGACTCGTCCAAGACGGTGTGCTGGCTGAACACGCACTGTTCGATTCGGTAGCGGCGATTTCGGTGGGCATCGTTGGCGGCGTCGCGATGCTGGACCTGCCGTACGAGGAGGACGTTCGCGCCGACACCGACATGAACGTCGTCATGACTGGTTCGGGTCGATTCGTCGAGGTCCAAGGCACGGCCGAGCACGAAGCATTCGATAGGAGCGAACTCAACCAACTCCTCGACCTCGCCGCGCTCGGCATCAATCGAATCAACGCCGCGCAGCGCGACGTACTGGCGACGGCGCCAACTCCCCGGATGAAATGAGCACGTTCGTCCTGGCTACGACGAACGCGCACAAGGCAGCGGAGATGCGAAGCGTCCTCGTTGACTACGACGTGCAACTACTGCCTCGCCCGGCGGGCGTTCCGGACGTCGACGAGACTGAGGGCACGCTCGAAGGTAACGCGCTCATGAAGGCGCAAGCCGTGACGAATGCCACGGGTGAAGCGGCCATTGCCGATGACACCGGACTATTCGTCGACGCGCTCGGCGGCAGTCCTGGGGTTTACAGCGCGCGCTACGCCGGTGAGGGTGCCGCGTTTGAGGAGAACGTCCAAAAGGTGCTCCGCGAACTTAGCGACGTCGACGACGCCCATCGCACCGCACGATTTCGTACGGTCGTCGCCGTCTCATTCCCCGACGGTACGTCGTGGTGGGTCGAGGGCGTTCTCGAGGGCGAGATCCTTCGAGACCATAAGGGTGAGGGAGGATTCGGCTACGACCCGATCTTCGCGCCACGTGGCTTGGGCGGAAGGAGCCTTGGCGAACTGAGCGTCGAGGAGAAGAACGCACAGTCGCACCGGGGCAACGCGCTGCGCGCCTTCGTGGCGGCGCTCGAACGTACGTAGTACGTTCACGAAGTCCTCACCCGTAGGGTAGAAGAGTGATGAATCGAGAGCTCGCCATGTTTCCCTTGGGGATGGTGATCTTCCCGTATCAAACGGTTGGACTTTGCGTCTTCGAACCGCGCTATCACCGTCTACTCGCCGACGTCGAAAATGAGCGTCGCTTTGGCACGTGTCTCATTGAACGAGGATCCGAGGCGGGCGGTCACGACGTACGCACGTCGGTCGGATCAGTGGTCGAGATTCTTGGCTCGCACCATCTCTCCAACGGTCAGATTCTCATTGTCGTCGAAGGCATGGAGTGTTTCGAAGTCGCCGAATGGCTAGAGGACGATCCCTATCCGCGAGCCCACGTGGGCGAGCGCTGTTGTGACGACGTTTCCATCGAGCCGGCGTTACTGAAGTCGACCGAGTCGGCGGTGCGCGCACTGCGCGCACTACAAAGTGAGGTCTTCGCCGATCAGTGTTTGCAACGCAACGTGGCGCTGGATGACGATCCCAAGATTCGTTCTTGGCAGCTCTGTGCGTTGACGCCGATGTCGATTCTGGACCAGTTCAAAGTGCTGAGTCTGAGCAATCCCAACGATCGGCTCCGCTTGGTCGCCGAAATCTGTTGCGAACGTTACGGTGACTACCAGCGGATGCTCGCCGTGGACGAACTTCGCGCGCCGCTTCTTTAACGAAGTTCCAGCAGGTCAACAACGAAGATCAACGTTTCATTAGGCGCGATCACACCGCCCGCACCGCGCTCGCCGTAACCCAGCGACGAGGGAATCACCAGCCGACGTCGTCCACCTACCTTCATGCCAACGACTCCTCGGTCCCAGCCTTGAATGACGTGGCCGGCGCCTAAAGGAAAATCAAAAGGCTCGCCGCGGTTCCATGACGCGTCGAACTCCTCGCCGCTCGTGACGCCCACGCCGACGTAGTGCACGACGGCGGTCTGGCCGGGCTTGGCCTCGTCGCCCGTGCCAACGACGATCTCTTCAATGATGAGATCGTCGGGCGCGGGGCCGAGGTGTGGTTCAACGAGTGGCTTCTCTGACATGTCTGGAAACGTTAAGAGCGACGGGTGCGCCCGGCACTCACGACGCGCACGTTCTTGGCTTCACGACCCTTGGGGCCTTGCGCCTCTTCGAACGTGATCTTCTGGCCTTGACTGAGTGACTTAAAGCCGTCACCCACGATGCTCGAGAAGTGAATGAAGAGGTCGTCGCCTTTGTCGTCACTCGCGAAGCCAAAACCCTTGGAGTCGTTGAAGAAACTCACGACGGCTTCATTGCCGCGCGCACGTCCAGCGCCTTCGGCGCGAACGGGTTGGGTCTCTCGACGTTCGAAGCCTCGTATCGGGCGCGTTTCGCCTTCGTTTGATCGGCGTTCACGGCGGTTCGCCGTGACGCGCTCGCGCGGTTCGCGACGTTCAAAGTTCCTAGGTCCGCGTTCGCGCTCACGAGGCGCCGATTCCGGGCGACGCTTGGGCGTGCGCTCATCGAGGCGTTCGGCCGCGACGGCGTCGTCCACGGCGCCTAGGCGAATGGCGGGCGCGTCTTCGGGGGAATCAATCGATGGATTGATGCCGAGGGCGCGCTGGAGACGCTTGACCTGTCCAATGACGTCTTCACCGACGAGTGAAATGACAGCACCGGTCGCGCCCGCACGTCCAGTACGGCCTGAACGGTGAAGGTAGTCCGTCGCCTGGGCCGGTGGGTCGTAGTGCACCACGACCGGCAAGAGGTCGATGTGGATGCCGCGCGCGGCGACGTCGGTGGCGACGAGGACCTTGATCTGGCCATTCTTTACGCTGCGCAGTGCGCGCTCGCGCTGGGCTTGGGAACGATCGCCGTGCAAAGGTACGGCCGAGATGCCGCGCTCGCCGAGTTGGCGAGCCAGGCGGTCGGCGCCGTGTTTGGTACGGGTGAAGATGATCGCGCGCTCGTACTTCTCGATGATGTCAGCGGTGATCTCGGGACGACGATCACGCGGAACGCGCCAGAAGTAGTGGTCAACGTCGTTTGGTGCTTCGTCGCCGACGACGTCGTGAATGGCGGCGTCGTGGGTGAACTCTCGCACCAACGAGGAAACGTCGGGACCCATCGTGGCGGAAAAGAGCATGACGTGACGACTAGGGGAGGTCGCGGCGACGATGCGACGCACCGCGGGTAAGAATCCCATGTCCGCCATGCGGTCGGCCTCGTCGACGACGACGGTAGTGACGTCGCCGAGGTCGAGTCCACGTTGTTCGAGCATGTCTTCGAGACGGCCGGGGCACGCGACGACGACGTCAACGCCGAAGTTGAGGGCCTTACGCGCGACGTTGTACGACGTGCCGCCGTAGATGCAGATCACGCGACGACCGCGGTCGTCGGTGAGTTGGGCGATCTCTTTTTGGACTTGGGCCGCAAGTTCGCGCGTGGGCACGAGCACGAGGGCTACGGGCTTGCGAGGGCGAGCCTTACCGAGTCGAGCGAGTAGCGGCAGTGCGAAGGCGAGGGTCTTTCCCGAGCCCGTGATGGCTTTACCCACCACGTCACGTCCTTCCAAGGCGTCGGGAATCGCCGCCTCTTGGATCGGGAAGGCCTCGGTAATGCCTCGAGCGGCTAAGCGCTCGACGAGGCGTGAGGGGACGCCGAGGTCGGCAAAGGACACAGACATAGAACTCCTACGAGTTGAGATGAGCCCAACTCGCAGAAATTAGTCGAATCGGTCTCTATCGCGATATGCGACGAAACAGCGTTTTCTATGCTAGCAGACGTTTCGTACGTCGGTGACGTTTTCTTCGTGCGGGCGGAGGGACTCGAACCCACACTCCGAAGAACTGGTACCTAAAACCAGCGCGTCTGCCAATTCCGCCACGCCCGCGAGAGTTCCCACTCTAGGGCGTGAGAGAGGGAGTTCGCGATCTCACACGGTAGATTGGTCGCATGATTAACTCCTCAATTTCAGAAGGTTTTGGCGCAAACGATCTCAATCAGCGGCTTTTGCGCGAACGAATCGTTTTCTTGGGTTCACAGGTGGACCAGAACACGGCGAATCGTATCTGCGCGGAGTTGTTGTTGCTCGAAGCGGAGGACCGTGACAAGGACATCAGTCTCTACATCAACTCACCTGGTGGCTCGGTCTACGACGGCCTGGCGATTTACGACACCATGCAGTACGTCAACTGCGACGTACGCACGATCTGCATCGGCATGGCCGCCTCGATGGGCCAGTTCTTGCTCTGCGCCGGTGCGCCAGGCAAGCGACTCTCGTTGCCCCACAGCCGCATCTTGATGCACCAGCCCTCCATTGGCGGCATGCAAGGACAGGCGTCGGACATCGCGATCCAGGCCGAGCAAATCATCTACATGAAGAAGACGCTCGCGGAGCGCATCGCGTTTCACACCGGTCAGCCACTCGAACGCATTGAGGCCGACTCGGACCGTGATCGTTGGTTCACGGCACAAGAGGCGTTGGAGTACGGCTTCATTGACGCCGTTATCGAGCGTTCGGCCATTCGCCAAGGGGTCTAGTGAGCGACGCCCCGTCGCAGGGCCAACCTCATCGATCGCTTGACGACGCGGCGGTGCGCGTCGTGAGTGCGCGCGCCACGCTGCCAACACGACTAAAGAATCTCGGCGCTCGTCGTGAGTTGTTGTTGGGGCTCATCTCATCGGACATCCGTATCAAGTACAAGAACTCGGCGCTCGGGATTTTCTGGTCGATGTTGTCGCCGGCCTTTACTCTCGCGGTGTACTACATGGTGTTCTCGTTCTTCCTTAAGAACGGCATTCCCAACTTCGTGATCTACCTCTTCTCGGGTCTCGTGGTTTGGAATCTCTTTCAGAACTCAATCAACGCAGCGACGGGCGTCATCGTCGATCGGGCGGCCCTGGTAAAGAAGGTCTCGTTTCCGCGCGAGATCTTGGCGCTGTCGAACGTCGGCGCGGCGACGGTGTACTTTTTCGTGCAGCTGGCCATCCTGATCATCTTTGTGGCCGTGTTGCGTCACGCCCCGGCGTGGCACTTCATGTTGATCCTGCCTATCTCCTTTCTCTCGCTCTACCTCTTCACGTCCGCGTTGGCGGTCATCATGTCCGCCGTGAACGTCTATTTACGTGACACGAAACACCTGATGGAAGTACTTTTACAGTTGTGGTTCTGGTTGACGCCGATCGTCTACTCGTACGAGAATTCCATCGCGCCCCACCTGCGTCGCCACGGGCTCTCTCTCGTGTACTTCCTAAATCCAGTCACCCTGATCGTGGTCACCTTCCAACGCGTGTTTTACGTCAGCACGGTCGTGCACTCGACGGTGAAGGGCGGCGTCGTGTTGAACATTCTTCCCACGTGGTCTTTTTCTAAGTTCTTGTACCTGAACCTTCTCCTCTTGGGACTCTCGGTCGTGTTCTTCCTCGCGGCCGAAGCGATCTTTGGTCGCCTTGAGGGAAACTTTGAGTCGGAACTTTAATGACCACCGTCATCGACGTGCAAGGCGTCTCGAAGAACTTCAAGATTCATCACGAACGTCACCAGTCACTCAAGGAGCGTCTGCTCCATCCACGCTCTGGCACCACCGAAGTGTTCCACGCCCTCAAGGGCGTCAACTTTTCGGTGAGCCAAGGCGAGACCGTGGGCATCATTGGCCACAACGGCTCGGGCAAGTCGACCTTGTTGAAGTGCATCTGTGGCGTGTTGAAGCCCACGACGGGCGAGATTCGCCTGCGCGGAAGTCTGGCGGCGCTGCTCGAACTCGGGGCCGGCTTTCAGACCGAACTCTCAGGCCGTGACAACGTCTATCTCTACGGCGCGATGCTGGGGTTTTCCAAGAAGATGGTCGACGGAATCTTCGACGAGATCGTGGCCTTCAGCGAGATCGAACAGTTCATTGACACCCAAGTCAAGTTCTACTCGAGTGGGATGTACGTCCGACTGGCCTTCGCCGTCGCGGTGAACGTGGATCCGGACATCCTGGTGGTCGACGAAGTCCTCGCCGTCGGAGACGAACGCTTCCAAGCCAAATGTGTCGAGCGCATCCGACGATTCAAAGAGGAGGGCCGCACGATCTTGCTCGTGACGCACAACGCCGACCAGGTTCGCGCGCTGTGTGACCGCGCCGTGGTCCTCGACACAGGCGACATGATTGCCGACGGTCCGACGCAAGAGTCTCTGCGAATTTTCCGCGAACACCTTCTCGAAGACGCCGTCGAACACGACAGCGCCCGACTCAGTGAGACCATCCACATCGACAACGTCACGTCACCCACGGGATCCTTCGAGGTGCGCAGCGGCTCCGCGCTGCACCTTGACGTGAACATCCACTCAACATCCGCCTACAGCGGGAACTTCGTCATGGAGCTTTTTACCAGGGGTGGCCTTCTCATCAGTCGAAGTGACACCCAGGGATCGCCCGTCAACTTGTTGCCGGGCCACAACGTGGTCGGCATCGACCTTGCGCAGCTGCCACTGCTCGACGGTCTGTACGACCTCAACGTGGGCATCGTGGATCACCACGGTCACACCGTCATCGCGTGGAGCGAACAGGCCGCGACAATTCAAGTGATATACGACGGTCGTGAAGGCGGCATCGTCGAGCTCGGCGCGTCAATCAGCCAGTCGTAGTTGTGTCGCCCAGCGGTTCACTCTTCAATCGAGGAAAGTAACGAAGCGAGCCAAAGGGTCCCAGTTTTCCCACGTTGAATGGATGCGTCGCCGCTCGCAGCATCCGTCGATCGCCGCGTGAGTTCCCGTACGCGAAGGTCGTGAGCGCGACACCCGGGTACGCCGATTCCATCCACTCGTTCAGTCGTCGCAGCTTCTCGCGACCTCGACAGTTCTTGCCTAAGTAGCCGCCGGTCAGTTTGCCCAGAGGATCGACCGCGAGTCGCGTGCCGATACCTGAGGCGACGTTGAGGTGCTCGGCGACGACTTCGACGTAGATCTGTGGCGACGCCGACACGATGACAACGTCGTGGCCCTGGCGAAGGTGCCAATTTAGACGCTCGATCACGCGCGCTCGTCCGTGCTGTTCGAAGTGCGCGAGCGCAAAGTCCCGCGACGCCGCGCTCACGTCGTCGAAGGCGCGGCCCGCGAGGAGGCGAAGGAAGAGTCGTTCTTTGGCTTGGTCGGCCCAGGGGCCACTACGTAGTGCGCCCACGAAGATTGGTCCGGCGAGTCGAAGTGCGGCGAAGTAGGTGGCGCGAGTGCCGCAGAGTTGGCGCAGCCATTTGAAGACGCTGCCGCCGTCGCTGAGGGTACCGTCGAGGTCGAACGCCGCCACGACGGGCGAGGTAATTGTCGTCACAAGCTCAGTCTCACAGGGCGCAGGTCATCGTTGGTTTGAATAATCTACAAATCCACTAGTTATTAGCGAGAATTGAAAACAGGCCGCTAAGGTATCGACGTGCAGTCGAGCGACTGACACTTCGCACCAAGGAGCACACATGGCAATTCGTCTAGGCGACGAGGCCCCCGACTTTACCGCTGAGACCACCGAAGGAACCGTGAACTTCCACGAGTGGCTCGGTGACAGTTGGGGAATTCTCTTTTCGCACCCGAAGGACTTCACCCCGGTCTGCACGACCGAACTGGGCGGCTTTGCCGCTCGTAAGGGGGAGTTTGACAAGCGCAACACCAAGTTGATCGCCGTGTCGGTGGACAACGTTGAGTCGCACAACCGCTGGAAGGCTGATATCGGCGAAGTTCAGGGCACCGAGCTCAACTTTCCCATCATTGGCGACGAAGATCACAAGGTCGCCGACCTCTACGACATGATTCACCCCAACGCGAGCGACACGATGACCGTGCGCAGCGTCTTTATCGTCGGGCCGGACAAGAAGGTGAAACTTACCTTGACCTACCCAGCGTCAACTGGTCGCAACGTCGACGAGATCTTGCGCGTACTGGACTCACTACAGCTGACCGCTCAGTTTCCAGTGGCGACACCACTCAACTGGAAGGACGGCGACGACGTCATAATTGCCAACTCGGTCAACGATGAGGACGCGAAGGCGAAGTTTCCTAAGGGCTTTCGTAAGGTCAAGGACTACTTGCGCTTTACACCACAACCCAACAAATAATTCGACGTATCGCAAAAGCGGCCACCTTTTGGGGTGGCCGCTTTGTGCTGTTCAATGTGGCGCCGTCGACACGCGCGACAGTCGTGAGTTCGTGGGATTTACTTCGCGAGCAGGGAGTCGCGAAGCTCTCGCTTTAAGACCTTGCCTTGAGGATTACGGGGCAGGGCAATCGAGCGAAAGACGATCTTCGTTGGCACTTCGAAGCGAGCTAGGCGCGCGGCCACGTGGCGAGATATCTCTTCGGCTTCGATGACGCGCCCCGGGCGAAGGACGATAACGGCCGTCACCTCTTCGCCGAGTGTCGGATGGGGGACACCCACTACCGCGCAGTCAGCCACGTCGGGGTGTTCAAAGATTGCCGATTCCACGATCACCGAGTAGACGTTCTCGCCGCCGCGAATAATCATGTCTTTTGCGCGATCGACGATATAGACGAATCCGTCTTCATCGATGCGCGCGATGTCGCCCGTGTGATGCCAGCCCTTGGTGAACGCCTTCGCCGTCGCGTCGGGTTTGTTCCAGTAACCCTTCACGACGTTGGGACCCTTGATCCATAGTTCACCCAAGACGTCGGGACCCTTGGGTAGGTCGCTCGTGGGTTCGTCGCCCTCAAAGTCCTCGGGAACAATCGCTACTTCACAGACCGGCACGGGCGGTCCACAGCTCTCGGGCTTGGCGACGTAGTCGGGTCCAGCGTTGAAGCAGACTCCCGCGGACGTTTCGGTGAGACCGTACCCATTGCCGGCTTGTCCGACCGGAAAGGCTGCTCGAATTCGCTTCACGAGCTCGGGCGGCGCGGGCGCTCCGCCGTAGGTAACGCTCGTGACACTCGACGTGTCGAACTGAGCGAAGTCTGGATGATCGAGAATTTGCATCGCGATGGTGGGCACGCCACCAAACGACGTGATCCGTTCGATCTCGATCAGCTTGAGCGCTCTTCGAGCGTCGAAGTGATGCATCATGACGATCTTTGCGCCCGCGATCGTGCTCGTCGTCATGACCGCCAAACACCCGGTCGCGTGAAAGAGCGGGACACTCAGGAGGTTCGAACTTTGGAGTGTCTTGTCGGCGGCGTCGCGTTCGTCGGCATTGAAGCGCAACACCGCCAATTGACCGCGAAGGAAGAGATTCATGATGTTGGTGACGCTGTTGCGGTGCGAACCAAGAGCACCCTTTGGATGTCCTGTCGTTCCCGAGGTGTAAAACATCGTGGCGTCATCATCTGGCGCGAGCTCGACGTCGGGCGGCGACGCTTCGTGATCCACGTCCCCTAAAAACTCGTCGAAGCCGACGATTCGCACGTGCGCGTGCAGCGCACCTAATCGAGCGGGACGGGCGTCGTCGTCACTGAAGACGACAACGGTAGTCAGATCGTTGAGTTCATCGAGTCGCGGACGAACCCGTTCGAGGCGTTCTTCGTCGACGAAGAGCACGGTCGTGCCAGAGTCACCGAGTCCATAAATCAATTCGTCCGTCGTCCACCATGCGTTGAGTGGCACCACGACCGCACCGGTGACCATCGATCCCCAAAAGGCCATCACCCAATCGGGCGAGTTGCGCGCGGCGATGCTCACGCGATCACCTTTCGTGACGCCCGCGTCGATAAGACGCCGCGACAGGGTGGCGACGATGCGGTAGTGCTGCTCGAAGGTGTAGCGACGGTCTTCGTAGACGAGAAAGTCCCGCGAACCGTGGTTGAGGGAGAGGTCGAGAATTTGGCGAAGGTTCGCCGGAGCATGTTTCCAGACCGTCATTTCGACGTCGTTGACGACTTCGCGGGTTGTCTCAAACATCTGACCCGGTGCGGTCAGTTGTCGCGTCGCCTCTTCGAGCGAGAGAGGGGAATCACTCATCGCCGGAGACTACTTGGTCTCGTTGAAGGGCTGAAAGAGCGTAGTGCGATAGTGCACCAGTTCGCTGATGGATTCTCGAATGTCCTCCAGTGCGCGATGCGTCGACACCTTCTCCGGCAACGCGGCGACGACCTCGGGCTGCCAGCGCTGCGCTAGTTCCTTGATCGTCGACACGTCGACGTTGCGATAGTGCAGAAACGATTCGAGTGTCGGCATGTACTCCTGGAGGAATCGACGATCGGTCCCGATTGAATTACCGCACAACGGCACTGAACGAGGCTCGGAGATGTGGGCTTTCAAGAACTCCAGCGTTCTCGTTTCGGCCTGCTCGACGGTGACGGTTGAAGCGATGATCTCCGGCAGCAGTCCAGATTTCGCATGCATCTCTGTCACGAACGCTCCCATTTGCGCCAACTGTTCGGGCGTGGCGTGAATGACGAGATCGGGGCCTTCGGCGATGACGTTGAGGTGGTCGTCGGTGAGCAAAGTGGCGATCTCGACGATGACGTGACGATGTGGTTCGAGCCCCGTCATCTCCAAGTCCATCCACACCAGCACAGTGCGACACTAGCGAAACGCTTCACTAGGCGTGTGTAGCCTTTCGTGTATGGAAATCTTCACCAAAGTGCTGCACCCTGACGCGGTGCTGCCAATGCACGCGAAAGAAGGTGACGCGGGATGTGATCTGGTGGCGGTTGAGTCGTGCACGCTCCTCGCCGGCGGCGGGCGTGCACTTATCGCGACTGGCCTTGCGCTCGCGATACCCGACGGCTACGCAGGATTCGTGTTACCGCGCAGTGGCCTCGCGTCAAAACATGGGGTGACGTGCGCGAACGCGCCGGGTCTCATTGATTCGGGCTATCGGGGAGAGCTGAAGGTCGCGCTCGTGAATTTGGACCCAGAGCGTGATTATCACGTTGAAAAGGGTGACCGCATCGCCCAACTCGTGATCCTGGCAACCGCGACGTCGAACTTCTCCGTCGTTGACGAACTCCCAAGCGCCACACGGGGTGCGGGCGGCTTTGGCAGTACGGGCCGATGACGAAGTTTCTCGATCCTCTCGACAGTTCATTCATCTTGCTGGAGAACGCGGGCACGGCCATGAACATCGGTGCCGTCATCGAACTCGACTTTGGCGCGATCGCTGATCCCAAAGAACGATTCGAACTGATCCACAGAAACATCGCCGAGAGAATTCACGAGATTCCAGTACTTACCCAGCGCGTCGTCCGCGCCCCCTTTGACATGACGTGGCCAATTTTGGTCAAGGACGAGAAGTTCGACCTTGATCGTCACGTCGTGCGCGTCGCGTTACCCTCACCTGGATCGGCCGACCAGTTCGATGACTTGGTCGCCGAGATCCTTTCGAGGTCGCTTTCGCCCCAGCGGCCCCTTTGGCAGCTCACCGTCATCGAAGGACTCGAGGACGGGCGCGCGGCCCTGGTGCTCAAGATCCATCACGCTCTTGCGGACGGTGTGTCAGGCGCTGAGACCTTCGCCAATCTCTTCGATATTTCACCTGACGTGCGAGCTCCCGCGCCGCACAATGGTGACGTTGAAGAAGAAGAAGAGACGGTGACCACGTCGCTGGGGCTCATGCGTCAAGGATTTCGTCGACTTCGTCAACACCCAGAACTCATCGTCGAAAGCGTCGTCTCGTGGGGACGTCGTCTCTTTGAGATCTTTCGCGCATTGGTGAAGGTCATTTCGGTGCGCGGACGCCGCCACGCGACGCCCCATCAACCGTCGATTTTCGAAGCAAGGCGCACGTCGCTCAACGGCGCCGCGGGCATCGAGAAGCTCTACCACCGCACTCGGGTACCTCTCGCTGACGCGAAGCGCGCCGCGAAGAGTCGAGAAGCTTCGGTCACGGACTTCGTCATGGCCACAACGAGTGGCGCACTTCGCCGACTTCTCGAAGATCGAGGTGAGACGTTAAAAAAGGACCTCGTCGCGTTGGTGCCCATCAACGTGCGCGGCGAGGGTGATACCGCGGAGCTCGGCAACCAGATTTCCGGGATGCTCGTCGCGCTGCACACTGACATCGTCGACCCCGAAGAGCGGATCCGAGCAATTTCTAGTGACGCACTAAAAACCCTCGGCGAGCAGCGCGCACATCGCGCGAAGATTTTCCAAGACGTACCGCGAGTACTCGGACCGACGTTGGTTTCTTTTGGCGGAAAAATAGTCTCTGCCTTTGGAATGTTCGATCTGATTCCAATGGCCAACTTGATGATCTCCTCGGTGGCCGGTCCACCCGTTCCGTTGTGGTTGAGTGGACATCGCGTGGCGTCGGCGGCGCCGGTTGGTCCGCTCTTTGGCGCGATCTCGTTGAACGTGACGGCGCTTGGTTTTGAGGAGAATTTGGAGTTTGGACTACTCGGTTGTGCCGATCGAATGTCGGACCTTGCGAAATTGCGTGACTATATCTATGACGAGGCCAACGCGCTGATTGCAGCAACACCGTAGTTGAGGGCGGTTGGTTTGAGTGTGAACCTCGGCTACAATCGATACACCACGCGGACGTAGCTCAGTTGGTAGAGCGCGACCTTGCCAAGGTCGAGGTCGCCGGTTCGAGCCCGGTCGTCCGCTCCACGTTTCTCGTCGTCACCGCTCAGTCCTCTGGTTGGATCAGACGCCCGACTCATCTTCTGCCAAGTGTTCTCGAATGGCGCTAGACAGCACGTCCGGCGAAGTTGAGGAACTTAGTCTGCTCGTTCGCACCAGGGCCAGGTGCAATTGCGTCTTTGAAACCGCCCGGTATTCGTATGGCCCCACCCATTGCAGTCAACTTCGTGTGGGCGAGTTCGACGGCCGACGCGTCGAGCATTTCATTAGCGTGAACGGCTCGTGCGAGGTCCCACGTGTGACAGAGCGTGTCAATCATGAGGAGACTTTCTATAAGTGCGGTGAAGGGCTGTTCGCCACCTCTCGTGGTAACGGGAGTGTTCGCCAGCGCTGGATCATCCAGCGCGCCCTTGAGCGCCGTTGAGACAACACGCCACTGATCGCTGAAGTGGGCGTCGGTGTCCAGGTCACGTATTCCTTCGGGGTCCGCCATTAAATAGACGTTGCGGTGCGTGGTGATGACGTGTTGAACAAGATCGGCGGCGCTCCATTCATCGCACGGCGTACGGTTCTCCCACTGGCTTTCCTGGACTGCGTTGAGTGCGTCGGTGAATCCGTCGGCCACCACGACGTATATCGACGATTCAGAGTTCATGCGCCAATCCTAGATAGAGAATTCTCGGCGCCGAGATCTCGGTCCTGCCTAATCTGGGTCCCAGGAGGTCGACGTGGTCCACCCAGCATTCGAATCGATTGTCCGCCTCTCGCGGGAGAACCCCGAGGCACATCCCTCGAGCGTGAGTCTTGAGGAACGTCGTCAAGCATTTCGCGACGAAGCGTTTTCGAACCAAGGTGAGATGGCCCCGATGGCGTCGACGGAAGAACGATCGCTCGCGCTGGGGGATCGAACACTGAGGGCCCGCCTCTACGTGCCCATGAACGAAGAGACGCGGGCGCTGGTGGTCTATCTCCACGGCGGCAGCTTCGTCGTTGGTGATCTGGACTCGCACGAGTGGCTCTGTCGTCGACTTGCGCAGGACACCAAGATGCGATTCCTCGCCGTGGACTACCGCCTCGCGCCAGAGTTCCCTTTTCCCGCGGCCCTCAACGACGCGGTAGACGCGATTCGTTACGTATCGGACCATCGCGATGAGTTCGCCGCGACGGACGCTCACCTCATCGTCATGGGCGACTCGGCCGGCGCCAATCTCGCTACGGTGGCGGTCACTCAACTTCGCGGCGAGAACGTCGATATCATCGCGCAGGTACTCATTTACCCGACTCTTGGTCCAGAAGTTGTCACCGACTCAGCGCACACGTTCGCGACGGGGTATCTCTTGGACATTGAGCACCTTCGTTACGACTACCGCCAGTACCTTGGCGACTATCGCGATCACACCGATCCGCGCGTCACGCCGTTACTCAACAACGATCTCTCGGGCGTGGCACCCGCGGTGGTCGTGGTCGCAGAGTGTGACCCGCTGCGCGATGAGGCGGTGGCGTACGCGGGACTGCTGGGACACTTCGGGGTTCACGTAGAACTTCTCGAGGCCGAAGGGATGGTGCACGGTTTCTTGGAGTTAGGTGGTGTCGTGCCCGAAGCGCTCGCCGTGGTGGACGATCTCGCGACGCATCTGCATCGGCTCGTTGAAGTCGCGGCGTCGTGAACGTCCTGTTCATTACGCTCGACCAGTTCCGCGGCGATTCCTACGGCGCGGCGGGTCACCCCTTGGTGTTAACACCCACGCTCGATCGCGTGGCGAACGAAGGGGTGCGCCTCGAGCGCCACTACTCCCAAGCCGCGCCCTGTGCGCCTGGACGCGCCGCGCTCTACACCGGGATGTACCAAATGAACAATCGAGTGGTGGCGAACGGCACGCCGCTGGCGAATGGCTTTGACAATCTGGCGTTGGTAGCGAGACGCGCCGGTTACGACCCAACGCTCTTTGGCTACACCGATCAAGGTCTTGATCCACAACTCGCTCAGGGCGCCGACGACCCGCGACTCGATAGCTACGACGGTGTCTTGCCTGGTTTCTCGGTGGGACTCTACCTCCCCGAAAGCCAGGCGGGCTGGATTCAGTATCTACGCGCTAAGGGTTACGACGTGCCGAGTGGTTGGGCACCCTCACTGCGAGGTGAACCCGATCGGCCGGTGGAAGATTCGTTGAGTGGCTTCCTCACCACTCGCTTTCTCGAATGGCTCGATCACCAAGACAGTGGCTGGTTCGCTCATCTCAGCTATTTACGTCCGCATCCTCCCTACGCCGCGGCGGGCGAGTTCGCTACGATGTACGACCCCGCCGACGTGGAGCTGCCCATCGCCCCAGTTGCCAGCGCGTTTCGCCACCCCCTGCACGAAGCGGCACTCACGTTCAAAGCCGTCGCGGCGCCCACGGACCCCTCCGCCATGCGAAGCTTGATGGCCCAGTACTACGGAATGATCTCCGAAGTTGACTCACAACTCGCCAGAGTCGTTGGTGCGATCGAAGAGCGCAAGGAGTGGGACGACACGCTGGTGGTAGTTACCTCGGATCACGGCGAACAGTTAGGTGACCACGGCCTCTTGGAAAAGTTGGGTTTCTTTCCCCAGAGTTATCACATTCTCGGACTGTGGCGTGACCCGCGCAAGCCAAGCGGCGTCGCGATTCATAACTTCACTGAGAACGTCGACCTGTTGTCGACCTTGGCCGACGCGTTGGGTGTGGATGCGCCCGTGCAGTGCGACGGTCGCTCCCTGCAGCCCTTAATCGACGGCGTCGAAGACTCGTGGCGTGATACCGCGCACTACGAATGGGATCATCGCGACCTCCTCCTTCGCGCCGGAGGGCCGCACTCAAGTCGCACTCTTGCTCGGCGCAATCTCGCCGTGTCGGTCAGTGACGATATTGCCTACGTGCAGTTCGGCGATGGTTCGTTCAAGTGTTTTGATCTCGTGGCTGATCCCACGTGGCGCACCGAGTGCCGTGACGTCGAACGAGTGTTACACGCGGCCCAAGAGCAACTCGTCTGGCGTCAAGATCACTTGCGACATGATCTCACTGACATGTTGCTCTCGCCGGAGCGACTCGGACACTGGCCGGGGCAACTAGGTGAGGCTGCGTTGGCGAAATCCGTCTCGTAGGGTTTCGAGCAAAAGTTGAAACGTATGGTCTCGCTCGGAGGCGAAATTGATGCCAAGGAGTTCGAGCGCGACGTAGCCGTGACAGGCTGACCAAATGACTTGCGCGGCGTCGTTCGCCAAGGCGTGGGGGAAGAATCCGTTCTCTTGACAGCGCTCGACGTTGGTGACCAACGATTGGAACGTCTGTGCCGCGAGTTGTGCTGACGATATAGAGGGCTGATATCCACGAAAGCGGTGCATGAACATCACCGTGTAGAAGCCCCGATGTTCTAAGGCAAAGGAACGGTACGCCAACGCCGCCTTCATGAGATCATCGTTCGCGTCATTCGTGTGAATAGTGATGGCGTCGCGCAAGATCTCAAATCCCTCAATCCAGAGGGTTTCGATGACGCCCTTCATCCCGTCAAAGTGGTTGTAGATCGCCATGGGCGCCACGTTCGCTCGCAGGGCAATAGCTCGAACGGTGAAGCCGTCGGGTCCCTCGTGGTTCAAGATCTCGAGGGCGGCACCTAATACTTCGGGACCAATCTTCTTTGAGGGGGTTCGTGTCGCTCGTGCCACTACTTGACGAGTATAGTACATTGTCCTATAGTTGTGGAACATTGTTCCATAGGAGGACAGATGCCCGCATCCATTCACGATCGTCGCTGGTGGGTTCTTGGCGTGTTGTGTCTTGTGGTATTGATCGTCGTAATCGACAACACCATCGTCAACGTCGCGCTGCCGATCCTGTCAAGAGATCTCCACGCGTCGAACTCATCGCTCCAGTGGGTCGTTGACGCCTACTCGTTGCCATTCGCTGGACTCTTGCTCGCCGGGGGAGGACTGTCGGACCGTCTTGGGCGAAAGCGCGTCATGCTCGTTGCTCTAGGTGCCTTTGGGGCATTTTCGCTCCTGGCTGCTTTTTCGCACAGCGTGTCGACGTTGTTAGTAGCGCGCGCGCTGATGGGTGCTTCAGCGGCGTTCATCTTTCCAGCGACGCTCTCTACATTGACGATCGCCTTTGACGATCTTCGAGCACGCGCGAAGGCCTTTGGTATTTGGGGCGCCACGAGCGGTGTCGCGATCGCGATTGGCCCCATCGTCGGGGGATCGCTGCTCGTGCACTTCTGGTACGGATCGATCTTTTTGATCAACGCGCCGTTGGTCGTTGTCGCTATTGTCGCCGCCGCCTACGTCGTGCCCGAGTCAAAGGGCCCACTGCGACGCCGTCTTGATCTTGTCGGATTGGTCCTCGGGACACTAGGCGTCACACTGTTGACACTCGCCATCATTGAGGGACCGTCGTGGGGCTGGCGAAGTGCGACGACGCTGAGCGTCTTTCTTTTCGCTGCGGTGTCGTTGGTGAGTTTCGTGCTCTATGAACTTCGACGTGATAGTCCGCTGCTGGACGTTCGGATTTTTGCGAACCGAACGTTCTCCGCAGGAGCGGGCGCGATCGCGGCGAACTTCTTCTGTCTCTTTGGCTTCATCTTTCTCGTCACCCAGTACTTCCAGTTAATTCGTGGGTACTCGGCGCTATCGGCTGGCGTGCACACGTTGCCCTTCGCGATCGCTGTCATGATCACCACGCCACTCGGCGCCATCGCGGCACTTAAATGGGGTGTTCGCTACGTCGTGTCGACGGGGCTTGTCATCGTCGCGATTGCGTTGACGTGGAATGGCTTGGTCGGCGCCCACGCCGCCTACCTCGGTCCCATCATCGGACTCATGATCACGTTGGCGTTGGGTTTCTCGTTGGTGAACGCTCCTTCTACGGCCGCCCTTATGAGTACTCTTCGTCCCGATCAGATCGGTGCGGGCTCCGCGGTCAACGAAACCACCAGAGAGCTCGGTGGCACGATGGGAGTGGCGATCATCGGGTCGGTGTTCTCGTCGCTCTTTGGCCCTGGCGTTCGCGCCGCGCTCACTCCTTACTTGTCACACGGTCTCACGACAGGTCAGCTTCACTTTGCGGTGAGTTCGACCCAAGCGGCGCAAGCTACGGTCGCGAACTTTCCGGCCGCTCTACAACCTGCACTGCGAAGGCAGGTAACCGACGCCTTCATGAATGGCCTACACCGAGGATGTTTCGTCGCCGCTGGCGCGGCGCTGGTGGTAGCGGTGCCGGTGTTGATGCACCTGCCGAGCGTCCAGGATGCCGACGCACCACAGGGTGTGGCGCACGTCTAGGTGGCGCGCCAGCGCCTGGCCCTTGCCGCGGCTTTATTTCTGGTATCAATGGAGGCCTGACGCCGCGCGCGGCGGAGCAGAATAATTAGGGAGATTTCATGCAACGCAAAACACGAGTTCGACAAGTTCTCGCCGTGGCGGGGATTGGCTCGCTGATGTTGGCCACCAGCGTCGTCGCTGGTGCCTCTTCAACCTCTGGTGTGTACAACGCCGCGGACGCGAAACTGGTGCCTACGGTCTACAAGGGCACGACACTGCAAGTCGCCACCGACGCTTCTTACGCGCCGGACGAGTCAATGAAAGGCACGACCATGGTGGGCTTCGACATCGATTTGATGAAGGCCATAGCTACAACGCTCGGGGTCACAATAAACGAGAACAACGTGACCTTTGCAAATATCATCGCCGGGATCAAGACCGGTCGGTACGAGATTGGAAACTCGTCGTTCACCGACAACAAGCTCCGCGAGAGGTCGGTCAACTTCGTTGACTACTTCCAAGCTGGTGAGGGCGTGTACGCGAAGTCGACCTCGAACGTCAAATTCACGGGCTTCAAGAGCTTTTGTGGATTGAAGGTAGCGGTAGAGACAGGTACGGTCGAGCAGACAGACGCGACGACGGCCGCCAAGGCCTGCTCGTCGAAGAAGAAGTTGACCATCCTCAACTTCCCGAATCAGACGGGAGCCAACTTGGCAGTCCTGTCGGGTCAGGCAGACGTCGGTTTCGTGGACAGCCAGATCGCCGGTTACATCGGCGCCACGGTCAAGGGCCTAAAATTGATTGGTAGCGCCGTCAACGTGGCGCCTTACGGCATTGCAACGACGAAGACCACGGCAGGTGATGGCCTGGCGCTTGCGATCAAAGCCGCATTGAAGACCTTGATCGCAAATGGTACGTACCACGCGATCCTGGCTAAGTATGGCGTGTCGAGCGGTGGGTTGCCGACGGCGAAGATTGTCCTGAATGGTGCAATTTCCTAATCGATTCATAGATCGAGCACAATAATGAAGACGAACGGGGACGACGCTGTAAAGGTCGTCCCCGTTCGTCATCTTGGCCAGTGGGTCGCAGCTTCTATCGCGATGCTCATAGTGGCAATGATCATTCACACACTGTTCTCGAAGATTCCAACTGGCCAGTACACATGTCGCGTCACTGACGGCATTCGAAAATGTCGCCCAATAACTGAATGGCGTTTTAGCTGGGACATTGTCTTTCGCTACTTCACGACTTCGGAGATTCTTCACGGCCTGCTCCTGACGCTTGAAATCACGGTGTTGTCCATGTTTGTAGGCATTTTCCTCGGCATTGTTATCGCCGTCATGCGTTTATCGACGAATCGAGTGCTATCGATGACCGCATGGACCTATACCTGGTTCTTTCGCGGCACGCCCGTCTTGGTGCAACTCTTTGTTTGGGTTTACATTGCGCTCCTCTACCCGACATTGAGTATTGGCATTCCTTTTACGAGCGTGACCTTCCTCCACTTCGCTACCAAGACGCTCTTCACCCCGTTCGTCGCCGCATTAGTTGCCCTCGGACTGAACGAGGGCGCGTATATGTCCGAAATTGCGAGGGCGGGGCTCATAGCCGTCGACGAAGGACAAATTGAGGCCGCGACGTCGATTGGCATGACGCGGCGCCAGACATTGGTCTACGTCATGATTCCTCAGGCAATGAGAGTCATCATTCCGCCGACCGGAAACGAAGTGATTTCAATGCTGAAGACATCGTCGCTCGCCAGCACAATTTCTGTTATAGAGCTACTCGGCGCAGCGGGGAACATTTACGCGAACAATTACCTGATAATGCCGCTACTCATCGTGGCGAGCTTGTGGTACCTGATCGTAACGACGGTGCTTTCAACCGGACAGTTCTACGTGGAACGTTATTTCGCCAAGGGTGCGTTGCGAACACCACCCCCAACGCCAATACAACGGCTCCGTCGCGACGTTGCTGGCGTCCTTTCCAAATTTCGAACGCCACGTGGCATCGTGGGGGCGCGGCCATGAGCGTGCCCATGGTCGAAGCCCGTGCTGTCCATAAGTCGTACGGTGGCGTCGAGGTGCTGAAGGGCGTTGATCTGACGGTCGTACGCGGCGAAGTTACGTGTCTCATTGGACCCTCGGGCTCGGGCAAGAGCACGTTGCTGCGCTGTATCAACCATCTTGAAAAACACGATGCCGGTGAGCTGCGCGTGGACGGTGAGTTAGTGGGGTACGAAGCTCGCGGCGGAAAGCTCTACGAGCGAAATGATCGACAGATCTGTGCCGAACGAGCGAGAATTGGCATGGTCTTTCAACGATTTAATCTCTTCCAACACCTCACCGTGCTTGAGAACATCACCATTGGTCAAATCAAAGTTTTGGGGATCGAGCCCGACGCCGCACGAAAGAGGGCCCGTGAACTTCTCGCGCGCGTGGGACTCGAAAATAAGGAAAAGCACTACCCAAGCCAGATCTCGGGTGGTCAACAACAACGTGTCGCGATCGCGAGGGCTCTCGCCATGGAGCCGAAGTTGATGCTCTTCGATGAGCCGACGTCGGCTCTCGACCCCGAACTCGTCGGAGAAGTCCTCGACGTGATGCGAGATCTCGCGGTGAGTGGAATGACAATGATCGTCGTGACGCATGAGATGAACTTCGCTCGCGAAGCGGCCAAGACGCTCTATTTTCTCGACGGCGGGGTCATCGAGGAGTCGGGCAATCCACGTGAAGTGTTGAGCGCGCCAAAGTCAGTGCGCCTCCAGAGTTTTCTCTCCAAAGTTCTCTGAGGTCGTAGGTCGCTTATCGGCCGACAAATTCCGTGACAGGGGAGCAATGAATGTCACCGTGCCGCGCACTAGTTGGTGGTGAAACGTCTGCCGTCAAAGGTGTCAACCGTCGTGAATTCACTGACGGTTCGTCGCTTTAACTTACGCGGTCGTTCTTGGGGGTAACCGAGGACGACCACAGCAGCGACGGCGACGGTGGCGGGGAGATGCAGTATCTCCTTTACCATTGGTTCATTACGGGTAGCGACCGTCGTCATCACGCCGCCGAGCCCTCGATTGCGCGCGGCAAGTAGCACGCTCCACACGAAGGGGTAGATTGACGCGCCACCGACGAAGTGGTATCGATCAAGGTCACGATCGGTCGCGGCCAAGGCCGTTAGGTCGGCGCCGATCACGAGCATGACTGGCACGTCGCCAATGGTTTCGGCGAATCCATCGGGTGTGGACGCCGCTATCGCAGCTTCACGCTGAGACTGAGCTAAACGGCGATCGTCGTCACTCGCGAGTGGTGAAAACGGTAGGACACCGGCAAGAAGATGTCCGACGTAGTCGTGCCACGCGTCGAGGTACGCGGCGCCGATAGCGCGCCGCTGTGTGGAATCGTGCACCACGATGACGCGCCACCCTTGGCGATTGCCACCCGAGGGCGCGAAACGAGCGTCGTCCAGGATTTCATACACCAACGCGTCGTCGACTGGTTGAGCAGTGAAGTGGCGAATGGCGCCCGTGGTTCGAAGTGCGTCACGAAGTTCCATGGCGTCACCCTAGGACGATTGACGCCGTGCAGCCTTAGGCGTCGCGGCGTTTGAGCATCGTCGTGCCCACGCCCAGCACGACGACAACGTACGTGACGAGCAGGGCCAGCGCGCCCCACGCGCTGAAGTCGCCCGAGGTGCCCGTCACGGAGGTCATAGCGCGACCTAACTCGGAGGGCTCGAACTTAGAGAAGGCATGCTGCCAACTCTGGGGTAGAAGGAAGGCAATGATCGGCAAGATCAACAGCAACGAGGTGAACACGCTGATACACGCCGCGCTTTGGCGCAAAATGAGCCCAAGCGAGAATCCAAGTATGGACAACAACGTCAGATAGACCCCGGCGAAGATCACCGTGCGCAGCACCGTGCCGTTGCTTAGCGAGGCCGTTGGAACAACGCCCGAAAATATCGCCTGTCCGATGAGAAAGGTGATGAAGCAGACGATCTCGGTTACCACCAACATTGACGCGGCTAACACGATCAGTTTTCCCGCCATCAACTTCAGCCGATTCGGCACCGCTACCAGGGTGGTTCGGATCGAACCCGAGGAGTACTCGCTCGTTATGAACAACGTCCCGATAACGCCGACGGCGAACTGAGCGAAGAGAATGCCGTCCAGACTTGCCGACACCGGATCGAAGGTCAGTCGCTCCCCGGTCGCCATTGAAGTCCAATGACCTCGAACAGCGACCGTAATAAGGACGCCGAGACCGATCGTGAGTACGAACGTGATGATTACGCCCATGACCGTCGAGCGCACGGTGTGAAACTTGATCCACTCCGACTTCGTCGTCGAGCCCAGGGTCACGTCACTGCTCATGGCGCACACCTGACGATCCGTATTCGACGGCATCGGCTGTCAAGTCCATGAAGACTTCTTCGAGAGACGCTCGCTGGGGCGTGAGTTCAAAGAGCGCAATCCCGGCGTCAAAGGCGATCTGACCAATTTGGTCCGAGGTGAGTTCGCTCACGCTCAATCCTTCGTCGTTGACCTCACTGATGACGCCGCCCTTCGATCGCAGCGACGCCAGGAGTAAGGGATGATTGGCGGCACGAACGAAGACAGTTCCCTTGGCCGTGGCGGTGAGCGTGTCTATTGAGCCTTGGGTGATGAACTTGCCTCGCCCAATGACGATGATCTGGTCAGCGCTGACGGCAATCTCACTCATGAGGTGCGACGAGACGAAGACTGTCCTTCCTTCATTCGCGAGAGAACGGAAGAATTCGCGAATCCACCTAATGCCTTCGGGGTCGAGTCCATTAACTGGCTCGTCGAAGAGCAGCACCTCGGGGTCGCCTAACAAAGCGCCCGCAATCCCGAGTCGTTGGCTCATACCAAGTGAGAAGTCGCCAACTCTTTTGTCAGCGACGGAGGCGATGCCCGCGAACTCGAGCACCTCGTCGACGCGAGCGACGGTAATCCGATTCGACGCGGCGAGCGCGCGAAGGTGATTTCGAGCGGTGCGCCCGGGATGGATTGCTTTGGCGTCGAGCAGAGCACCAACTTCGTGCATGGGATCGCGCAACTCTTCGTAACGCTTACCCTTGACCGTCGCGCGACCTTTAGTGGGGTGGTCCAACCCGAGAATGATGCGCATGGTCGTGGATTTTCCAGATCCGTTGGGTCCAAGAAACCCGGTGACGACTCCGGGTCGAACTTCGAAGTCGAGGTCGTCGACCGCGAGCGTGCGCTTGTAGCGCTTGGAGAGATGTTCGACCTTGATCACGTAGTGCCTCTCACGAATCTAGTGAGTACAGCGGCGCCTCAAATTTCTCCCCGTACAAGTTCGCTGAATTCGCCCGTCGAACAACGAGGAATCGTCATTCGGTGTGTGTGCTTAACGTGGCGCGGCGAAATGCTTGGCAGGTGCCACACGTGCCAGAGAGCGCCACGTGGTGGCGATCGAGCATGAATTCGTACTTCGTGAGCAGCGCTTTGCTGAGTGCGTCAAAGTGAGCGGCAGGAATCTCCATCGTCGTGTGACACGACTCACAGGTCAGGTGGCCGTGAACGGCGCCCGCGAGATGGTACACCGCCGCCTGTTGACCGAGATGGGCGTGCACCACGATGCTCAACTCTTCGAACTCGTCCAAAATTCGATACACCGTTGAGGTGCTGACGTCGGGCAGGCGTCGTTGGACTTCGAACGTTATTTCGTCCGCGGTGAGGTGCCCCGAGGCACCCACCAACACCTCGCCGACGGTGCGTTTGGCGACGGTCACTCGCTTCGCGGCGCCTCGAATGATCGACGCAATGGCGTCCTCGTCAGCCTCAGGCGTTGCCATGGGCCAACACTAGGTCCGACGCGTTCAGCCTCAACGCCGACTGCGGGTTTGAAAGTACGAGAATCAGTTCACCGTGGGATCTCGCGGCCAACTAAATCGTCGACAGACGAGCGAGTATCGCCTCTGCGTCGTTCACCATTTGACGCACGAGCTCACCTGCGGGAATGAGTTCGTTGATGGCTCCTACGGCTTGACCGGCGGGGTAGCCCTCGCGTCGCGGATCGACGCCCTTGGTCGTCTCGTCGCCACCGAGGTGGAACGTACCTTCTTCGTGTGAGACGAAGAGTTGATCGGGGAAGGGCTTGAGCAATGCGGGATCCGCTTCGTAGCGCGCGGTCGTGTCGTTCTTGATGACGCGCATGGTCTTGCCGCTGAATGCTTTTGAGATGATGGTGCCGTCTTCGTGCGCCGCAAGAATGCTCTCTCGAAAGCCCGGTATCGCGCGCGCCTCGGGCGTAGCGATGAATCGCGTGCCGATCCACACGCCGTCGGCGCCCAGGGCGAGCGACGCCGCGAGTCCACGTCCGTCGAAGAGTCCGCCGGCCGCGACGACGGGAATCGCTCCATTGACGGCATCGACGATGAGGGGCACCAGCGGCATCGTCGCCACGGTGCCGGTGTGACCACCAGCTTCGGTGCCCTGAGCGACGACGACGTCGCATCCGGCGTCGAGTGCGCGTCTCGCGTGTTCGACCTTGCCGCACATGGAGATGACTAGCACGCCGTTCTCGTGACAGAGGTCGATCACGTGGCGCGGAACGCCGAGACCCGCTACGAAGGTACTCGCGCCCCCTTCGATGAGTAACTCGACGTTGTGCACCAACGAATCGGGGAACGCCGTTAAGAGGTCAACGCCGAAGGGTTTTGTGGTCAGCGACTTGGTCGCGGCGATCTCTTGTGCCAGTTGAGCGCTCGACATTGTGGACGCGCCCAAGCAGCCGTAGCCACCCGCGTTCGAGACTGCCGCGGCGAGGGCGCTGTAGGAAACGCCACCCATGCCGGCCAACATCACCGGGTGTTCGATTCGCAATAGTTCTGTTAGTCGTGTCTTCATAGTCCCCGGCTTCAACTTACACAGAAGAGTGTTGTAGGCGCAGTAACACCCCACCCACGATTGCCGCCACCGCTGAACTGATGAGGAGCCCGAGCGTGTAACCCGCGTAGAGCGAACTCTGTGCTCCAAAAAGTTTGGTCGCGAAAAGTAACGGCACCGTAAAGCCAATGGCACAGAGGAGTGCCGATGACACGATGAGTGGCCAGGTGATCGACGAAGGGGGGCGAAAGCTCAGTAGGCGTGCCAGGGCCACTCCACCAGTGATGCCGAGTGTTTTGCCCACGAGGCGTACGGCGATGGTCGCGACCACCACGGTTCCGACGGCACCATTCAATTGGACGTGTGACCAGTGCAGCCCACACGCCACGACGGCGAAGAGCGGCAACACGACACCCACCGAGAGTCGCGTCGCGACTAGCTCAAGTCGTTGACCCGACAGTGACCGCGACGGAATTAACACGCCGGCCAGTACGCCAGCCAACGCCGGTTCCACGTTGGCCCACGCGAAACAGATCCACAACGCGACGAACACTCCGACGCCCGCGATCAAATGTGAGGAGCGTCGCATTAGCGCGCGGCCCGCAATCGTCGCCACCACGATGGCGAGAAGACCGAGCGCGCGAACGTGAGTAGTGCCACTGACACTTAGAACGATGACGCTCAGCACGTCGTCGGTAATCGCCAAGGTGAGAAGAAAGATCCGAAGTGTTGGCGGAAGACGCTTTCCAACGACCGCGAGCACGCCCAAAGTAAAGGCCACGTCGGTGGCCATGGGTACGCCCCAACCACGGCGAAGTGCTGCGGAGTGCAGAAGACTTCCGAGCAGTAGTGACCCGAGTGCGGTGACCAACATGCCACCAACGGCACCCAGCACCGGGGGAATCGAGTGTTTGGGTTGTGTGAGCAAACCTGAGGCGAGTTCTCTCGAGAGTTCAAGGCCCATCGCGAGGAAGAAGACCGCCATCAGTAGATTCACCACGACGTCGTGGACACTCGTCACTTCGAGAAACTTGAAGAATCGCGTGTTCGAGCGCGACGCAAAGATCGTGAAATACGACGACGAGGCGACCGCGGACCACGTCAAGGCAACGGCCACGCCCACAACCAGACCCACGCCCGCGCTGTACTCGTGATCGAGGACTCGCACAACGCGTGAAGTGCTGGTGCCCGCCATGGCGAAAGGCTAGTCAAGCCAAGTCGAATTACCGAAGTTCCGCGGGTAGAGTTAAACCACCCCGTCACTCAATCGTGAGCGGCGTCTCGCCGTCAACGAAAGCCCCATGGCCGAACCCAAACTCACGGCTGTGTCAAAACGAGAGTTGTACTTCATTTTCGGAGCGTTGATGCTGGGCATGTTGCTCGCCGCGCTCGACGGCACGATCAAGAGCGCTACGGGGCCGTTGGTCGATCGGGATTCTCACGTGTCTACGGACGGTACCGGCGCTCGTGACCACGACGTGACCTTTCGGTGCAGGATCGGGGTCGATCAGGTACATAAGAATTACTTCGGCCATCGGTGAACGAAAGATGTTGCCCGTGCAGATTGTTGCCACGTTGAGTGGTCGGCGCGCCAAAACTCTCCTTCAGATCTCCTACGTTCTAGTCGCCGGATTTGTGGCGCGCGACGTGCGAATGATCGGCCGGGAAAGGTAAAGTACCGTTGAGGCGTACGGAAGGAGTCGCGATGCCGTTGTCAGATCACGAGCAGCGAATCCTGGCCGAACTTGAAGAGTCACTCTCCAAGCAGGATCCCCGCTTCGCCAAAAATGTGAGAGAGACGAATATTTACTCTCACAGTGGTCGACGCGTTCGCTGGGGTATTGCTGGATTTATTGTCGGGCTCGTCATCTTGGTCCTATTTTTCTCGCACTCGGTCGTTCTTGGACTCGTGGGCGTCGCAATGATGTTTATCTCCGCAGTAGTAGTTGAGCGAAACGCTCGTCTATTGGGACGCGCGTCCTGGCAGGACATCACACGTTCTGGTCAGGGCGACGACGCCCACGCGAACTACGGTCCCCGTACAAGTTCGCTTCGCGACTGGTTGTCGCGTCATCGCAATAAAAGCGAATGACCGACGTCGGAGGCGCGCTGAGCGCGTTTCCGTGCCTCGCAGTTGACATTGGCGCGTCCAAGATTGAGGCCGCCGTCGTGGCGAGGAATGGTTCGATTCAAGCTCGTGAGCGTGTAGACGTCGCGTCGTACCCGCACGAGCTCTTTGACGCGCTCGTAGATCTGTTAAAGCGCGTGCGGGCGGATCACGTGATTGACGTGATTGGCGTTGGTTGCGCCGGACCGATGACGCGCGGGGGCGTAACAGTGTCGCCACTCAATATCGCACAGTGGAGATTGTTCCCGTTGCAACAGAAATTGCGTGACGCTCTCAACACGGAAGTGTACGTCGACGGTGACGCGCGAGCTCTCGCGTTGGCCGAAGGTGCATTTGGCGCGGCGCGTGACATTGATTCGTATCTCTCAATGGTCGTCTCCACTGGCGTGGGCGGTGCCTTCGTATTGAACGGTCGTTTACTCGACGGCGCCACTGGTAACGCGGGTCACGTTGGCCACCTCAACGTCGTGACGAACGGGGCACTGTGCTCGTGCGGCGCGCGCGGCTGTCTCGAAGCCGAGGCCTCAGGTTGGGCGATCGAAAGTCGTACCGGGCGTTCGGCCAGTGACGCCGATCAAGCGACGCGACTTCGCACCGGCGAGCTCGTTGGAAGGGCCGTTGGCACCTTGAGTTCGGTACTTGATTTTCGTAGCTGTTTCGTCGCTGGATCAGTAGCTCTTGGCTTTGGCGATGAGTTTTTTGTCGAGGCGAATAAGGCCGCGCGTACGGTGGCGATGATGCCGTACGCGCACGACGTAGAAATTCGTAAATCACAACTCGGCAATGACGGCCCGCTGCTCGGCGCGGCGTTAGTGGGTTGGCGAGGTGCTTCGTGCGAGGACTAAATAAAATGAGCGTGGCCCGCTTTCTCCTTCGACACCCTCGCCAACTGCCCACGGTGGTTCGAGCTGGCTGGCGGCTTCGCTCCACTCGCTGGTGGCGACACGCGCCATTTTTGCCCCTTCCCGATCGCGCGTACTGGCGTTTTCGCATGATGACGGTCATGGGTCCATCGGGTGAGCGGATGAGTGGGCGTGATGTCGTCGCTGCGGCGAAGTGGTCGTTGCGCCAACGAGTGGGACGGTAGGTTCTTCCGATGGGTCGCGTACTCCTGCTCAACGCCACGTTCGAGCCCTTGCAGTTGGTTTCAGAACGTCGCGCCGTGGTTTTAATGCTCGCGGGGCGCGCCGAACCCATCGCGATGCCCGCCGAGCCTTCCGTGTGCCGTTCGGCGAGCATCGTTGTTGAGATACCCGCGATTGTTCGTCTGCACGACATGGTCAAACTGCCGACCAAGATTCGCACCCCTCCACTGACGCGTCGTTCACTGTTGCTGCGCGACAGTTACCGATGCGCGTACTGCCTTGAGCACGCCGACACCATCGATCACGTCGTGCCTCGCTCGCGCGGCGGGCGTCACGAGTGGACGAACGTCGTGGCGGCTTGTCGGCGCCACAATATGCAAAAGGGCGATCGTCTCTTGGAGGAGATTGGCTGGCGAATGCACTTTGAACCTAGGGTGCCCGATGGTCCTTGGTGGCGTTGGCGCCACGTGCCCGATCCCGATCCTCTCTGGGCGCCGTATCTTCCGCGCGCGTCGTGATCGACGACGTCGACGAGCTCTACGACTACAGCGAACTGCGCGGTGAAGTCGAAGCCTCGATGTTCGTCGCCACGGTCTTACGTCCGACGCTCGTACTGGGTGGCAGTCAGTCCCGTTCGGTCGTTGATGCACTGAAGCTCGATGGAACGTCACTGCGCCGGCGCCGCGGGGGCGGGGGACTCGTGTTGCTTCGCCCTGAAGACCTCTGGATCGATTGGTGGATTCCCCACGGTGATGCCCGCTGGTCAGGCGACGTGCACGTGAGCTCAATTCGCGCGGGTCACTGGTGGGCCGATGAACTTGTTCATTTCACAGACGAATCGGTGTCGGTCTATGAGGGCTCCCTCGATGGCGAGGCGGAATATCGGGTGGTGTGCTTCGCGGGCCGTGGTCCCGGCGAGGTCTTCCTGGGCGATCGCAAGGCCGTAGGCGTCACCCAGTGGAGGGTCCGCGAAGGCGTCTTTCTCTCCACGGTGCTCCACGCCGAGCCAACGAGCGACGTGATCGAATATCTTCACGACGTCCCCGAAGGCCTCGACGGCGCACTTGATCATCAGGCACTTTCCTCCCTTCGACTTGACGACCCGGCAGAACTCGTCTCCCGACTGCGTGCTGGTAGTGGTCCGTGGCGCTTTCACCCACTCGTCTTGACGCCCTAACTCATTGCCAATTACCTGGTTTTCTCCTCGCTTTGGCTCGGTCGTCTCGAGTGGAAGACACGAGCGCAAAACTGGCCAAAAGGCCATTCAATTTGGTGAATAGTGGCGAAGAGTGGTGTAATGTGTCACGAAGTGGGGGAAAGTGGTGAACTCACGGGAGGACAGTAATGCTCGGCTTCGTCGGTCAGTTTCAGCACACGCTGGACGCGAAAGGTCGACTCATCCTGCCCGCCAAGTTTCGTACTGAATTCGAGCGTGGCGGCCACCTAAGCCCGAACACCGAAGGATGCGTGGCACTCTGGACGCCCGGTGAGTTCGCTCGCCAGATGGAAGAACGCCTGCAACAGAGTCGCGTCGGTGGATCGTCGGAGCGTCAACAGGTTCGCTACTGGTCGGCCAACTCGTCTGACGTCGACTTCGACAAGCAGGGTCGATTCGCTCTGCCGAGCGCCATTCGTGACTACGGACAACTCACCGGCGACGTCTTGGTCGTCGGCGCTATTGACCACGTTGAACTTTGGAATCCATCGACGTACGCGGAGAAAGTCAACGCCGCCGAGGAGATCTTTAAGCAGGGCAGTGACTAGTGACAGGAGCATCACAGCAGTACCGGCCGCGGACCACGCGCAGCCTGGCAATCGTGACAACGCGACGAGATACCTCCTCCGCACTCTCGCCCGTTGTCTCGATTGAAAGGCTGCGGATGGCCCAGGATAGTTATCACGAACCGGTACTCGCGATTGAGATCGTCGAGTTGTTGTCCAGCTTGCCCGCTGGCGTGGTCGTTGACGCGACGTTGGGAGGGGGCGGTCACGCGCGAGCCGTCCTTGACGCGGCACCACACCTTCGCGTGGTGGGAATTGATCGTGACCCCGACGCTCGTCTAGCTGCTGGCGAACGCTTAGGAGACGTCGCTGATCGCGTTCGCATTGTTGAGGCGACTTTCGCTGATCTAGCTGGCGTCGTCGCACAGAACAGTGATTTCCTTGGCGACGAAGTCGTCGTTGGCGTACTCATGGATCTCGGCGTTTCATCGCATCAACTTGATGAGACGAGTCGAGGATTCTCCTTCCGCTCTGACGCTCCCTTGGACATGCGAATGGATCCAACGAAGGGCGAGACGGCGGCAGAGTTCATAGCCAGTTCCACGCAACACGAACTCGCTCGGCTCTTGCGTGAGAACGGCGAGACGCGTTTTGCTGGCGCGATTGCTAAGTCCGTCATTGCTCGCTTGCCCATGACGACCAACGAACTCACCGAGGCCGTTGAAAGAGCCGTGCCGATGGCGGCACGTCGACGTGGACACGTAGCTACTCGAACATTTCAAGCGTTACGCATAGCCGTCAACGACGAAGAAGAACAACTTCGTCGTGGGCTCGAGGCGGCACTCGACACCGTCAATATCGGGGGCGTCGTGGCGGTGATCTCGTATCACTCAGGTGAGGATCGCGTCGTAAAGTCCTTCTTCGCTGAACAGCAAAGCGGGGGATGTCATTGCCCAATTGAGCTTGGCTGTGTGTGTGGCGCCGTGTCGCGGGTGAGCGTGTTCAAGGCCAGTGCCCAACTCGCGACGGCTCAAGAGATTGCTGCGAATCCCAGGGCGCGTTCCGCTCGACTTCGCGTTGCTCGAAAGGTGGCGCCGTGAGCGTCATCAGTTTTCCCCGCCGCGTCGACACGCGTCGGTCTCGGACCCGCGACACACCGCTGACGCGACCAGCGTCACACCGCGCTCGCGCACCGCGTCGCGCCGTCACGGCACGACGTTGGCGCGGCGCGTCGATCTCGCTCAAGTCCACCATCGTGGTCGTACTCGCTCTGGGTCTTTCGCTAGCGGGCACCATGGTCGAAGCCAATCGTCAGATCCAGATTCACGCGCTGCAGAATCAACTGCTGCAAGAACAGTCGAGTTACGCGGTGCAAGTGGGATCGTTGACCAATCTTTCTGCGCCGAGCCAGATCGCGACACAGGCCGGGGCGCTGCACCTGGTCGATCCCACCTCGGTAACCCAGGTACCGTCCACGTCTCTTGATGCGCCTTTGCCGCTACCGAAGTTTTTGGGTTACGCACCGGCAACATCAAGGACGCTTCGGTGAGCACGCACAACACCTCGACGCATAGTCGCACCCGGGTTCAACATAACGTCGCGCACGTTAAACCCCGAGGGCCCCGTCGCTTGGCCGTGTTGCGCGTCGCGATGGCGTTGGCCTTCACCGCCTTAGGCGTGCGGCTCGTGTTCTTGCAGGTGGTCAATCACGCGCACTACGCCAAGCTTTCCGTCGCCGAAGTTAAGACGGAATTGACGACGACGGCGCTTCGTGGAGGAATTTATGACCGTCGTGGTCAGACGTTGGCGGTATCACGACCAACGTCGTTGGTCATTGCGGACGACATGCAAATCAGTCACCCGGCGAGCGAGGCACGAGCGATGTCTCCTCTAGTGCACGTGCCCGTCGCCAAACTCACCTCGCTTCTCGCACAAAAGAACCACGGCTACGTCATCATCAACAACGCACTGGCTCTCACCGACGGCAAAAAAGTATCGTCGTTGGTCTTTCCGGGCATCGTCGTGCAGAACTCCTCGGTGCGCACCTACCCCGACGGCACGCTCGCGACGTCAATTCTCGGTGGCGTGAACGCGAGCGGCGCGGGTTCAGCGGGACTCGAGTACGAGTACCAACAGATCCTGGCTGGCCAGACTGGGATCACCCGTGAGTTCTTGTCGTCTTCTGGCGTCAGCATTCCCGCTTCACACTCGACCGTGATCAAAAAGGCTAAGCCGGGTGTTGGACTTGAGTTGACCGTCGACGCCTCCTTGCAGTACGTCACCGAGCGAGCGTTAGCGCGAGAACTCAAGTCGTCCAATGGCTTGACTGGTTTGGCGTTAGTGATGGACGTGAAGACCGGCGAAATCTTGGCTGACGCGTCGCTGGTGAACACGAAGACCACTGCGGGCGTGCTGGGTCCAATTTCTACGTGGGGGGCGAACGTTGGCGTTCCCGGCATTCAACAGACCATTAATAATCTTCCCTTCTCCCAGGCCTACGAACCGGGCTCAGTGTTCAAGGTCGTCACTTTCTCCGCGGCACTCCAGGGCGGACTTATCACGCCCAGCACCGTCTTTTCAGTGCCGAACTCGGTGGTCGTTGGTGGACGACTCTTTCACGACGCGGAGAATCATGGACTTTTGCACCTCACCGCTACCCAGGTGTTAGCGCTGTCGTCCAATATTGGAACGTACGAAATCGGCAAGACCGTCGGCGAAGTTGGCCTCCTCGCTCAGGTCCAGCGACTTGGTTTCGGCCAACAGACTGCCGTGAACTTCCCGGGCGAAACAAGTGGTCTACTCGTCAACGCGACGAACTGGTACGCGAGTGACCAAGCCGCGTTGCCGATCGGACAGGTTGACGCGGTGCCCGCAATCCAAGTGCTCGACGCCTACAACACCATCGCTAACGGTGGCGTCTTCGTCGAGCCAAAGATGGTACGCGGTTACGTCTACGCCAGTGGTGCCCTGAAGGCGACACCGCCAAGTGCGAAGCACGTCGCTCTCTCACCGAGCGTCGACGCGACGATGGTAAAGATGCTCGAACAAGTCGTACTCGCCGGTACTGGAACCAACGCGATCATTCCGGGCTACCTGGTCGCGGGAAAAACGGGGACCGCGACGATTCCCTACCCGGGACGCGCCGCGCTCTTAACGGGAACGTACAACGCCAGTTTCGTCGGCTTCGCGCCAGCTAACGATCCGGTCTTGTCGATGATCGTCGTCATTGAGCGTCCGACGACATCCATCTTCGGCGGCTCGGTCGCAGCACCGGTCTTTCAGTCAGTGATGTCCTACGCGTTGCACCACTACGGAATACCTTCGAATGGGGTTCAACAAAGGCCCCTCAAGGGAACCGGCGCAACGTTCGCGTCGAACGTGACGTGATGCAACTCGGCGACATCTTAGAAGACGTCGCGCTCGACATAGCGACGAGCAGCGTCGAAGTCTCTCGCGTGGAGATCGACTCGCGTGACTGTGTGGCGGGCACGCTTTTCTTCGCGATGCCCGGCGCTAGCCATCACGGAACGAAATTCGCCAAGGACGCGATGAAACGTGGCGCGGTGTGCGTCGTGTCGGACGTTGCGATGGAACTCGCCATACCCGTCATAGTGGTGCCGACCTCACAGTTACGCGCACTGTTGGCACACGCGAGCGCCACGATCGTTGGACATCCTGAAGCACGCGCCAAATTGGTGGGCGTCACGGGAACTAACGGCAAAACCAGCGTCACGACGATCGTGAGTTCGCTCGCGCGAGCGCTCTCGTGGAACGCGGCGAGTATGGGGACATTGACGGGCGCGCGAACCACGCCCGCCGCGCCCGAACTCTATCGAGCGCTGGCGCAAATCGTGGGTGACTTCGATCCCTCGACGCCCGACGCACTAGTCGCGATGGAAGTGTCGAGCCACGCACTTGATCAACACCGTATCGACGGTCTTCGCTTTTGTGTTGCTAGCTTCACCAATCTCAGCCACGATCACCTCGACTATCACGGATCGATGGAGGAGTACTTTGAAGCTAAAGCCTCACTCTTCACGAACGAGTACGCCAAGCGAGCGGTCATCTGGATTGACGACGCCTACGGCGAACGCCTCGCGGCGATGACGACGCTTCCCGTCACCCGGGTCTCACGCGACGACGCGGTTGATGTCACCACGTCACTCCAAGGTTCGACGTTTTTTTGGCGTGGCCACCTCGTGAACTCACCTCTCGTGGGCGACTATAACGTGGACAACGCGTTACTCGCGATGGCGATCATGAGCGTGCTGGGTGCCAACGACGTAGCGATTGCGGCGTCAGTGGGCGAGATTACCTCGATTCCCGGTCGCTTCGACGTGCTGTACGGCAGGGGAATCACGGTCATTGTCGACTACGCCCATACCCCGGAGGGACTGCAGCGACTGTTACGCGACGTGCGCACGCTGCAGCCAACGGGTCGCCTCATCACCGTCTTTGGTGCCGGCGGCGACCGTGACCGCGCGAAGCGTCCCGCGATGGGTCAGGCCGTCTCGAGCGCGTCGGACCTAACCATTGTGACCTCGGATAACCCTCGATCCGAGGTGCCAGATGCCATCATTGATGCAGTGATGTCGGGCGTGGTGCCCGGCGCCCTGGTCGAGCGTGACGTCGATCGTCGTCGGGCCATTGCTCGAGCTCTCGAGAGCGCGGTGCCAGGCGACGTGGTCGTACTCGCGGGCAAGGGGCACGAGTCGACCTTGACAGTGGGCGATCTCGTAGTGCCCTTCGATGACCGGGTCGTAGCGATGGAGTTGCTGAAGTGAGGATGCCATGTTGAGTTTGATGGAGTCAGGTGGAGTCGGTTTTCTCGTTGCGCTGCTCGTGACCCCTTTGTGGATGCGATTCTTGAACGCACGCTCGCTCGGTCAACAGATCCGCGAAGACGGTCCTTCGACGCACCACCACAAGGCCGGCACGCCCACCATGGGCGGCGTCGTAATTGTCTTTGCAGCCTTCCTGGGGTACTGCATGGGCCACGTGGGTACGTCGATAGTCTTCACCCGTTCGGGCGCGTTAGCCATCTTTGTCATCGTCGCGTCGGGGCTGCTTGGCTTCGTCGACGACTACCTCGCGATTCGAAACTCTCGCAACTTAGGGCTTAAGGCGATTGGCAAGTTAATAGGCCAACTCACTATTGCGGGCGTCTTTGCGGTGCTCGCCCTTACGTGGGTGCACACGTCCACCAATCTCTCGTTCACGCGTGTCACGTTTCCTGGCTGGAATCTCACGGGTGTCGGTTGGTTCTTTCTGGCGGTCTTTGTCATCATCGCCACCTCGAACGCGGTGAATCTTACCGACGGGCTGGACGGTTTAGCGGCGGGCTCGGCCACGTTCTGTTTTGGCGTACTCTCCATCATTGGTTACTGGCAGTTTCGCCACTTCGGCATCTATCACTTGCACTCGGCGCTCGATCTCGGACTTGTCGCGGTGGGTCTGGTGGGTGCGTGCCTAGGTTTTCTGTGGTGGAACGCCGCGCCGGCGCGCATCATTATGGGCGACACTGGTTCATTGTCCATTGGAACTGGTCTGGGCGCACTCTGTCTTTTGATGAACCTCGACCTCTTACTCGTCGTGATCGGCGGACTCTTCGTCGCCGAGACCGCCTCGGTAATTCTCCAGGTGCTGAGTTTTCGGATCTTCGGACGCCGGGTTTTTCGCATGGCTCCCTTTCACCATCACTTTGAGCTGCGCGGCTGGCCCGAGACGACGGTCATCATTCGATTCTGGATTCTCGCTGGACTGCTCGCGATGCTCGGACTCGGCATTTTCTACGGTGACTTTCTCAAGATTGCCAAGGTCGTCTAGTCGTGTCCGCGCGTCAACCGCTACGTGGATACCTTCAGCCGCTGCCCAGGGGGAGCGCCTCCGGGCGTATCTTGGTCGCTTTCACGACGGCGCTCGTGATCTACGGCACGATCTTTGTCGCCTCGGCGAGCGAAGGTCAGTCCGCGGCGAATGGCGGTTCGGTCTTTTCAGTCATGGTGCACGACGTGGCGTATCTCTGTCTCGGGATTTTCGCGTGGTACCTCGCGGCGCGGGTGCGTCTCGATCGTTTGCTACGCGCCGCGCCGCTGGCGATGTTTGTCGGCTTGGTGTTGCTGCTTGCCGTCAAGGCGGTCGGCATTACCACGAATGGTGGCAAACGATGGCTCAATCTTCGTCTCATCAATCTCCAGCCCTCAGAGTTGTTCAAACTCGCTACGGTGCTCTTCATCGCCTGGTTGGTTCAACATCACCACGACGAACTGAACAACTGGAAGCAGTTGGCGATCTGGACCTTGCCGGTGGTGCTCGGCTGTGGTCTCATCGTGCTCGAACCGGACATCGGCACGGCGTCGGTGGTCTTAGTCATTGCGGTGGCTATGTTGGCGGTCGCCGGACTGTCACGGCGTCTGCTCGGGCGCGTCATCGTGTTGAGTGGATTCGCGGTCGGAGCCTATTTGCTGTTGAAACCGTATTCGGCGAGGCGATTCTTCTCGTTTCTCCATCCCAACAAAGATTTGTTGGGTAGTGGCTATCAACTCCTGCAGTCGCGCATTGGCCTAGGGGCGGGCGGCTGGACGGGCCTCGGTCTTGGACATAGCCGTGCCAAGTGGGGTCTGCTCCCTAACCCCCACACCGACTTCATCTTCACGATTATTGGCGAAGAGCTCGGGCTGATTGGCACCTTGGCCGTACTCGCGCTCTTCGTTGGGTTCTTAATGGTGTCGATGCGCATCGCGCAGCGCTGTTCGAATCAGGTCTATCGATTGGTCGCGGTGGGTATCACCACGTGGATCTGCGTGGAGGCACTGATCAATATCGCCTCAGTAGTGGGGTGGTGGGCGGTGACCGGCGTGCCGTTACCTTTCTTTTCCTACGGAGGAACGGCGCTGATAACTGAACTGGCCGCGGTGGGATTGCTCTACAACATCGCGCACGACCGAAGTCGCTCGGGCGACTTGACGATGCGCGAATACCAGTTGACGAACTTTCGCCAAACCATCGAACGACAGCGTCCTCAGCGACCGTCTGAGCGTGAGGCCGTGACGCGCCGCTACCGACAGGACCGCTAATGGGCGGCCCCGTCGTCATCACTGGGGGCGGGACTGGTGGCCACGTCTTTCCGATGCAAGCGATCAGTGACGCCCTGCGCGCGAATGGCCTTCTCGCGAGCGACCTGCGGTTCGTGGGGAGTCGTCGCGGTCAAGAGCGAGCGCTGCTCAGCCCCGGTGACGTCGCGCTGACCTTGCTGCCCGGGCGAGGAGTGCGGCGCTCGATGCGACCCTACGACCTCGCCGTGAACGTTGCGGCGCTCTTGGGTCTCGTCGTGGCGATGAAAACGGCATTTTTTTTGGTACGTCGCTGGCGACCATCCGTGGTGGTGTCGGTTGGTGGTTACGCCTCCCTCGCGACGGGCGTCGCCGCCGTGTGTTGGCGAATTCCACTCGTGCTCGTCGAGTTCGACGCGACGCCGGGTGCGGCACATCGCCTATTGGCGCATTTCGCCACGAAGCGCTGCTGCGCTTTTCCTAGCGAGGGAGAGAACGTTGTCGTCACGGGCGCGCCGCTGCGAAAGGTCATAGAAGACATCGAACGCTCGAATGAGTCGCGCGATTGCGCGAAGCGTGGCGCCACGCCGCCGATCGACGAAGGTCGTGGTGTCGTGGTGGTGATGACGGGATCGTTGGGCGCGCGCAGAGTAAACGACGCCGTGAGTGATCTCGCGTCAAGGTGGTCAACGCGTCGCGATCGCGCGCTCCTTCACGTGAGTGGACGCCGCGACTACGAGCACGTTCTTTCAAAGTCGCCCGTACTCGACGGTCTTGACTATCGGGTCATGGAATTTGGCAACATGGTGCAACTGTGGGCGATGTGTGACGTGGCGATCTGTCGTGCGGGGGCGATGACGATCGCCGAATTGACTGAGCTGTCGATACCCTCAATCTTGGTGCCACTACCGGGCGCGCCGGGCGATCACCAGACGAAGAACGCGCTCGCCGTCGTGGGCGGGGGTGGGGCAATCCTCGTGCCTGACGCCGACTGTACGGGCGAGGCGTTGGAGAGCGCGCTAGAGCGATTGATGGAACCAGAGGCGATGCTTGCGGCCGCACGGGGCGCTGGCGCTTTAGCCCGCCACGACGCCGCAAGCGCGATCGCCGACGTAGTACTTGGAATTCGAGGGGCGTCGTGAGTGTGTTCCAACCGCTCACGCGCGTGCATGTCGTGGGTGTGGGCGGCGCGGGCATGAGTGGAATGGCACTGTTACTCGCCGAGATGGGAGCGACGGTCAGTGGTAGTGACGCTGTCGCGTCATCCGTGCTCGACGAACTTCGCGTTCATAACGTGACGACGTTCGTCGGCCACCGGGCCAGCAACGTCGAAGGAGCTGCGGTGTTGCTGTGGTCACCGGCGATTGGACTTGACAACGTTGAAATGGTCGTCGCGCGCGACGCGGGGGTTGTCTTAGTACCGCGCGCAAGGGCGCTGGCTGAACTCTCCAGCATGAAGAGGGTCATTGGTCTTACCGGCACGCACGGCAAGACCACCGCGACGTCGATGATGGTCCAGGTGGCGCTCGCCGCGGGTCGTGATGATGGATGGCTTGTCGGTGCACCGGTCGTGGGCGTTGGGGCGAACGGTCACTGGGGTGAAGGTGACCTGATTGTTGAACTTGATGAGAGCTACGGCACGTTTGGCGAAGTGACGCCGTTCGCGTTAGGACTCTTGAACGTCGAGTCCGATCACCTCGACCACTACGGCGCGCTCGAGGTTCTTGAGGCGGCCTTCGGTGACCTTGTGATCAGAACGAGCGGACCAGTGGTCGCGTGGGGCGAGGACGCGGGCGTCGCGCGGGTGCTCGCCAACTCGCGCCACGACGTCGTGCTCGTCGGCACGAGCGATTCCTTTGAATGGCGAGTGTCGAACGTCGTGCTAGAGCGCCGGCACGCGTCGTTCGAACTTCGTGGCAAAGGTGAGCGTTTGGACGTGTCGCTTCGAGTGACGGGCGCGCACAACGTGGCCAACGCCGCCGTCGTCGCCGTACTCGCTCGCTCACTCGGTATCGACGCCGCTTCGATTGTCCAGGGACTCGCGAACTTTGTCGGGGCACCGCGGCGTTACCAGTTCCGGGGCGCCTGGCGCGGTGTTGACGTCTATGAGGACTACGCGCACTTGCCCGGTGAGATCGCGGCAACGTTGGCCGCCACGCGCGCCACCGGCTACGAACGCATGACGGTGGTGTTTCAGCCCCACCGGGTCACGCGAACGCTCTCGCTCGTTGATCAGTTCGCTCCAGCCTTTGTAGGAGCTCGTCACGTCGTGGTGACCGATCTGTATCGTGCCGGTGAAGCCAATCCCCACGGTGTCACTGGTGAAGTCGTCGCACGGGCTCTTCGTCGCTACGACCCGTCGCTCGATACCACGTACTGTGGCGAACTCGCACTCGTGCCCGGCGTCCTCGAGGGACTCGTCGAGGACAGCGACGTGATCCTCGTGCTCGGTGCCGGTGACGTCGGATCGATCATCACCTCTTTACCGGGTGGTCTCTCGTGAAGGCACTCACGGCGCTGATCGAACATGGGGGAGAGCGGGTGCAAGAACATGCTGCGCTCGGAGCGCGCACGACGTACCGCGTGGGCGGCAGCGTGCGAGCTCTGGTCACGTTGCACTCGATCAGCGACGTACAAGAGTTGGGACCACTCATGCGCTCGACGGGGCTTGCGCTGGTGGCGATCGGTAACGGATCGAATCTTCTGGTCGACGACGGTGAACACGAGGTACTCGCGGTAGTTCTTGAGGGTGAGTTCACAACGTTGCAATGGCGCGACGACAACGAGAGCGTGATCGTAGACGCCGGCGCCGGGCTCGCCTTACCCGTCGCGGCGCGTCGTCTCGCCCGCGAAGGCGTCGTTGGTTTCGAATGGGCCGTGGGCGTACCGGGGACCTTCGGGGGTGCCGTCGCGATGAACGCCGGCGGTCACGGCTCGGACGTAGCGGCGTCACTGGTGCACGCGTCGCTCTGGCACGACGACGACGTCGCGGACTGGTCGAACGAACGCCTCGCGCTTGGTTATCGAACGAGTGCCGTGGGCCAAGGCGACGTGGTGCTTTCAGTGACGCTGCGCCTCACTCGAGGTAGTGCGAGTGAGGCAGAAGAACGCGTGCGCGAGATTGTTCGATGGCGCAGAGAACATCAGCCCGGGGGCGCCAACGGCGGGAGCGTCTTTCGCAATCCGGCAAATGATCACGCCGCGCGCCTTATCGAAGCGGCTGGGTGCAAGGGACTTCGTGAAGGCAGCGCCCAGGTCAGCGATAAACACGCCAATTTCATCCAGGCCGACGCGAACGGACGCGCGCGCGACGTGTTCACGCTGATGAATATCGTACGAGCGCGAGTGCTCGAGGAGTCGGGCGTGGCGCTCGTGAGTGAACATCGTTTCATTGGATTTGGGGTCACGCCGTGAGTCGCCGGCGCGCCACCATCGACGTCACGCCGACTCGACGGGTGCGCTCGACACCTCGCTCGAAGGCCACCTCGTCGTCGTCGCGTCAAAAGGCCACGCGCGAGAAGATCCCGCGTCGACGAGTGCGGCGTCTTACGAAATGGATGCTAGGAGTTGGGCTTCTGGTGACGGCCCTCGTGTTCGCGACGCAGTGGACCCTGCAGCAATCGTTCTTTCGCGTCCAGCACGTCACTTTCGTGGGCCTTCATCACGAGACGCCCGCCGCGGTGCTCGCGGCTTCGGGCCTTTTGAGCCATCCCGCCATGATCAACGTCAACGACGCCGCGGTCGGGCAACAACTCAGATCGTTCACGTGGATCAACTCGGTCACGGTCACCAAACACTGGCCGAATTCAGTGGTGGTGAGCGTGCAAGAGGGCGTCGGGGTCGCCGTCGCCTTCACGTCAAAGCACGTGCTCGAGTTCGTTGACGCCCAGGGTCGCGCACTCGGCGTCGCGCCGTTGAAGGAGGATCTGCCGACCCTCCAGTACGTGCATCCGACGAATGCAACGTGGCCCTTCGCCCGCGCGGGCCGAGCGAGCGCGTACGTAGCGAGTCAACTCCCTCGGGCCTTTGGCTCACAGGTCTCGGTGATCACCGAGGACGCGGGCGGCCTTGTCACGCTGAAGATGACGACGCCCGTGAGTTTTGTCCTTGGACCAGCAACCAATCTGAACGCGAAGTTCGTCGCCATAGCGTCAGTGATCGCGCACGGCACGCTGGTGCCCGGTGACGTCGTCGACGTGACGGTGCCCGACGAGTTGGCCGTCACCCCGCCGACGTCTCACTAAAAGGCGGCCATTTGACCATCATGTAGGCACTGACTAGCCTTCAGTGACTGTTCGCCATGCCGTCGCCGCGAAGGCGGTAACAATAGATGACAAAGCCAAGGGGAGCCTATGAGTCTCAATCAGAGCAACTACCACGCCGTAATCAAAGTAATCGGCGTGGGGGGCGGTGGCGCGAACGCGGTGAATCGAATGATCACCTCGGGACTGAAAAACATTGAGTTCATCGCCGCCAACACTGACGCGCAAGCCTTGTTGCTCAGTGAAGCAGATCTCAAGATCGATATTGGCCGTCAATTAACCAGAGGACTTGGTGCGGGCAGTGACCCAGAAATTGGCCGACAGGCAGCTGAGGAACATCGCGCGGAGATTGAAGAAGCTCTCAAGGACACCGACATGGTCTTTATCACCGCTGGTGAAGGCGGCGGTACGGGCACGGGCGCGGCGCCCGTCGTCGCCGAGATCGCCAGGGCGCTGGGCATTTTGACTATCGGCGTCGTCACCCGCCCCTTCTCGTTTGAAGGAAAGCGCCGCGCCACCCAAGCCGAAAAGGGCATTCAACAGTTGCGCGAGAAGGTGGACACGTTGATCGTGATTCCGAACGATCGTCTCCTCTCCGTGACCGCACCCGATACGTCAATGCTCGACGCCTTCAAGATCGCCGACGACGTTCTGTTGTCGGCGGTGCGTGGGGTGACGGACCTTATTACCGTGCCGGGCCTTATTAATACTGACTTCGCCGACGTCAACACCGTCATGCGCAACGCCGGTACTGCGATTATGGGCGTCGGCAGCTCTACGGGTGAGGGCCGCGCGGTGAACGCCGCACGCGCCGCGATCACGTCGCCACTTCTCGAAGCCTCAATTGACGGCGCCCGAGGCATCTTGATGAACATTGTCGGGGGATCGGGTGTCACGTTGAACGAAGTCACGCAAGCCGCCGAAATCATTCACTCGGTCGCGCACCCCGACGCCAACATCATCTTTGGCAGCGTGATCGACGATTCAATTGGTGAAGCGGTACGCGTCACGGTGATCGCCGCGGGCTTCGATCCGAGTGGCGTGAAGCCACAGGGCACGACGAGTCAGCCTTCTATGACCGAGGGTCCACGCAGCGACATCTTTACCTCCACGGGCGACGACTTCTTTGACGTCGGTGGCGATGACGACCTACCCAGCTTCCTCCGCTAGCGAGCAACTCAGAGAGCGTGTTCGCGCCAACGTCGAGGACGTGCGAACACGAATTCTCTCGACCGGCCGTGAACTCGCCAGTGTGCGCGTCGTCGCGGTGACCAAGACCTTCGGTGTTGGTGAAGTGGAAGCTGCGCTCGCATCCGGGTTGACGACCTTTGGTGAAAACTACGTGGACGAACTCTGTGAGAAACGACGCGCGAGCCCAGCGTCGAGCGCGACGTGGCACTACCTTGGCGCGCTCCAAACGAACAAAATCGCGCGCGCGATAAGGTGCGCCGACGTACTTTGTGCCGTAGCGCGAGAGAAAGAGCTCGAGCGTATAGCCGTCATTGCGCCAGAGAAATCCATCGACATCCAAGTAGACTTCACGGGCGAGGCGCGACGAAACGGCGCGTCACCACGCGAGGTGGGCGCACTCGTTGCGCGCGCTCGAGCGCTCGGATTGCGCGTGCGAGGTCTGATGGTGGTGGCGCCAATCGGCGACGTGCGGGCCCGTGAGGCGTTTAGAGCGACGTCAGCACTCGCGGACGAGTTCGGCGTAGTCGAACGCTCGATGGGTATGAGCGACGATCTGGAATTAGCCTGTGCGCTCGGCACCACTGAAGTCCGTCTTGGACGCGCGCTCTTCGGTCCTCGGGTGGTCCAGGGCCGCCTGGCCTAACATAGTTATGGGCGCGCTTGCCAAGGAGACGTGAATGAAAGATAAATTACGAGGGTTTCTAGGATTCCTTGGCCTCGTGGAAGACGAGTACGGCGAATACGGCCCCAGCGCGTCACCGCGACCTTTCAGTGAACAACCCGACGCCGTGGAACCCGAGTGGTCGGCCCCGCCCGCGCACGCGCCTCGGACCTTTCCCACGCAACCAGCGAACCCTTCGCCCCTTCGATCGTCCCAGCCTTTAGCCGCCCCGCGACGTACGAACTCCATCTCGGTGCTGGACGGCCCCCACGGCCAGTCGCGCGTTCGTCCCATCGCTAATCCCAACGCGGCGCGTGGCATCTCACCGTTCTCTCAAGAACGTGACGTGGCCGTGGTGTCGCCGGAGACCTACGACGACTCACGGCGCATCACCGACCTGTTGCGCTCGAATCGTGCGGTCGTGTTGAGCACCCTTGACGTTGATCAGGTTCTTGCTCGACGTCTCGTGGACTTCACCGCGGGAACGGCGTACGCGTTAAACGCAAAGATCGAGATGCTCGTTCGTGGTGTCTACTTGATCAGTCCCCAGGGAATGCACGTCGGACCTGACGTGAAAGAGCAACTGAGAGCATCGAACTATCGAACGTTTGACCAGGCATGACCCTTATTCAGTTTGTACTTACCCTCTATATCTGGGTCTTGATCGTCGCCGCACTCTTGAGTTGGATTCCGAGCACCAATCATTCAGGTGGACTGGCCGCCACCAAGCGCGTCCTGACCAAACTGACCGAACCGGTCTTGCGGCCACTGCGTTCGATCCTGCCACGACCGAACTTCGGTGGTGTTGGTATTGACCTGTCGGTGCTCGTCGCGGTCATTGGTCTCGAGATCATCAAAGCGATCATCTAGCGTCAAAATTCACGGACGTGCAACGCCTCTGGCACTAGGGTGGCTGCATGGACAGCACAGATAACGCGCTTTCGGCAATTGACGCCATCGACACGGTGGCCTTTAAGGTCGGCCTCAAGGGTTATAACGTCGACGAGGTCGACGAGTTTCTCGAACGACTCTCCGGAGAAGTTCGTCAACTAAAGGATCTCGCTCATCAGCAGCGCCAGCAACTTCGCCAGGCCGCCGAACGCATCAGTCAGCTCGACGCCCGCGGAAGTGCCACGGGTCCCGTCGCCGCCGCGTCCGCCGCGTCTGCCCTGCCATCGATTCGCACCACTACCACCTCGGGGGCCGAGCAAGTCACCTCGATGATCGCGCTCGCGCAACGATTCATTGAACAGGCTCAGCAAGAAGCAGAAGCGAAGGCGCGCGAATTCACTGGCGCCGCCCAAGAGCGCGCGCGAGAGATCGTGACCGAAGCGCGAAGCCGAGCTGAAGATGAAGTCAATCGGCTCAATGGTCTCAAGCAACGACTCGGCGAAGACGTGGACACGCTGGCCCACCAGCTCCAAGCCGAACGAGCTCGTATTAGCCAGGTACTCGCAGAGTTCACTCGGTGGGTTGAGACGTCGTTGCAGGCGGGAGGATCGAAACCCAGTGCTGCAACCTCGAGTTTTGTGCCGTCGCCTTCGACACCATCGTCGCCTCCCAGCGTCACGCAAACCCGACCGTTGGCGACGCCGCCGCCCGCGCCCGCGCCAGTTTCCGCGCAGCCGACAATTGGCCAAGTTCTTAAATTCGATCAATCTTCTCGCGACGAACGGCAGTAAGTCCCGTTCCGACTGCTAGGGTCGGCGGGCACTTGTTCTTAGGAACGCGAGGAGTAAAAGCATGCCGTCGAGCGCAAAAACAATTAAAAGGGCCCCTACGAAGAAGGCGGCGCGAAAAAAGACGCCCGTAAAGAAGTCGGCAACAAAGAAGTCGCCCGCAAAGAGGTCGCCCGTGAAGAAGAAGGTGGCGCCAAAGAAATCGCCCGTGAAGAAGAAGGTGGCGCCAAAGAAATCGCCCGCAAAGAAGTCGCCCGCGAAGAAGGCGTCGTTGACGGCCGCGCAGAAAGCCGCAGCCGCAAAGAAGGCCAAGGTGCTGGCCGCGCAGAAGGCCAAGAAGGACCGAGAGGTAAAGGCCAAGGCCGCCGCCCAAAAAGCCCTTGCACGTCAAAAGACGTTGGCCGTGCAGAAGGCCAAGAAAGAACACGATCTCAAAGCTCGCGCGCTCGCGAAGGAGAAGGCTGCCGCGCTCAAGGCTCGGGCCGTAGCGGCACAAAAGGCCAAGAAGGAACATGACGCTAAAGCGAAAATCGCTGCCAAAGAACGTGAAGTGGCGCGTAAGGCTCGCGAAAAGGCCGCGATCGAAGCGAAGAAGCAGCGCGACATCGATGCCAAGCGCAAAGCGATTGAGGCGGAGAAGCTTCGAAAGCTTCGTGAGATCGAGCGCCGTGACGCCGAAGAGCACAAACGTCAGGAACGTCGTGATGCTGAAGAACGTAAGCGTCTTGAGGCCCTCGAGCGCAAAATGCATTCCAAGCCGTACGCGAACGACACTGCCTTCTTAGAGGAGTTGCGTGTTTTGTTGCTCGACACGCGCGAGACCACGAGTGCGCAGATTGCGATCAGTGAATCTGAAGCCAGCGAAATGTTGGTCGACCGCGAGCGCCTCGAATACGACGACGAGGACGGCAGCAGTGTCGCTTCGGACATCCAACGCGACCAGCTGAAGGAGTACGCTTCGGCGTTGCGTCTCAAAGTTAACGAAATTGACGTCGCGCTCTCACGCCTCGACGACGGCAGTTACGGTCGCTGCGACGAATGTTATGAACCAATCTCGCAGGCTCGTCTACGCGCGCAGTTGCCGGTCTTCACCTGCGTCTCGTGCCGCGCCAGCGTTTAGCTTTTCACCTCAACTTCACCGTGGTGTCGGTGGCTTTGGTCGTTACCGCGCTCGACGCCCTTACGAAGTTCTGGGCGCGTCACGACCTCTCGCACCACGCAGTGCACGTTTTCGCCGCGTTGACGCTCCGATTGCGTTACAACGCCGGCGTCGCGTTTTCGATTAACCGCTCAGGACCACTGATAACTACAATCGCCACGGTCTTGATCGCTCTCGCGGTCGTGGTTGTGGGACTCAACGCGAATCATGGGTTGTCGGCGCTGGGCTTTGGGCTGATGATTGGTGGAGGACTCGCGAACGTGATTGACCGCCTGGCCGCCACGCCACACGAAGTGACCGATTTCATTGCGGTGTCGTCATTTCCCGTGTTTAATTTGGCCGACGTCGCGATCACCTTTGGCTTTATCGTGTTAGTCGTGGTGGCACTACGGGGAGAAAAGCTGTTGGCGCGGTGAGCGAGTCAGACGGTCGCGACGCTTTTGACGGCGAAGTACTCGATTTAGTAATTCCCAGCACACTGGACAACGTTCGCGTCGACCGCGTGCTGTCGATGTTGACGGGACTCTCGAGGTCAGAGGCGCACGACGTCTTGACGAGTGGCGCGGTGAGCGTAAACGAGAAGGTCGTCGTGAAGCGTTCCATGACCCTCAATGAAGGGCAACGCCTCGTTGCCGTCTTGCCACCGCGTCCGAGCGACCACGTCACGCCCGACCCTTTAGTTGTCGTTGACGTCGTACTCGACGATGAGGACTTCGTGGTCGTCAACAAAGCGCCCGGCCAAGTCGTCCATCCCGGCGCGGGCCATCGTCACGGCACGCTGGTGGCGGGGCTTCTCGCGAATTATCCCGAACTACAAGCCCTGAGTGATGAGGGGCTCTGTGAGCCGTCTCGTCCCGGCATCGTCCACCGCTTGGATAAGGGAACGTCGGGGTTGCTGGTCGTAGCCAAGACGCCCGAAGGGTTCCTTGGGTTGAGCAATCAACTCGCCGAGCGCGTGATGGAGCGAACGTATCTAGGTATGGTGCAGGGCCACGTGAGCGAAGATCGCGGCGTCGTGGACGCACCAATCGGTCGTTCGACGCGCACGCCGACGTTGATGGCCGTGCGCTCAGACGGACGCCAGGCTCGAACGGGCTACGAAGTCATTGCTCGCGTAGAAAAACCACACGCGATGACCTTGCTGCGACTACGCCTCGACACGGGCCGCACCCATCAGATTCGAGTCCACTTGGCCACCATTGGCCACCCCGTCGTCAATGACCTTCGTTACGGACATCGTCGTGACAAGCGACTCGGCGAAGAGCGTTTCTTCTTGCACTCAACCACGCTCTCTTTCGCGCACCCTCGAAGTGAGGAGTGGATCACCACGATGGCCCCCTTGCCTGGCGACTTGGCGGCGCTAGTGCCAGAAGGCGTGGAGCTTTAGGCGACCTCGTGAGCGGCGAGGACATTCGAGTCGTCGCGCAATAGGGCCAGCGCTTCGTCCTCGGCGCGACGAACGCGTCGCACCCCAATGTCCATCTTCGTGGCGGTCGCCTGGAGGGAGAGGGGAGTGGCCCCATTCAAACCAAAACGCAACGTCAAGACGTCTCGCTGAAGATCGGTCAATTTCGACAGTGCACCGTGCAGCTGGTCGTTCATCATCGTCTGTTCGATGTCGCTTACCCAGTCGTGCTGGCTCGGCGCGACGAGGTCACCCAAGGTCGTGGTGGAGTCTGACGAGGCGGGCTGGTCGAGACTTGCGGTCACGCCCGCGAGACCCTTCAGGTTCTCGCGTTCGGCCTTGGACATGCCGGTCGCTTCGGTGAGTTCAGGATCGGTCGGTTTGCGTCCGAGAATTGAGGTCAACTCCGCGTTAGTCGCTTCGAGACGCTGGAGCTGCTCGCCGACTTCGAGGGGGATACGGATGGTGCGACCGTGTTGTTGCACGGCGCGCTGCAGCGCTTGACGGATCCACCACGTGGCGTACGTCGAAAACTTAAAACCGCGTTCCCAGTCGAACTTCTCGACCGCGCGCAGGAGACCAAAGGTTCCCTCTTGGACGAGGTCCACCATCTCAACGCCACGATCTTGGTAGCGACGGGCCCAGTGAAGGACGAGCCGCAAGTTGGCGGCCACCATCTGCTTTTTCGCCTCTTCGTCACCTGCGGTGACGCGCTTGGCGAGTTCGACTTGCTCGTCGTAGTTGGGCATGGGATAGCGATCCAGGTCGCGCATCAAGAGACCCAACATGTCGTTGGTATTGACCGCCGATCGGCGGGGGGTGGGGGTGGTAGTCACTGGCATCTCCTTGTCTGTGGGGGGCACAAAGTCGATGCGTCCTTGGTAGGTATTTCTCCTATGGGCGCCTTATTAATTTACCACTAGGCAAATCAGTTTTCAAGCCTCTGGTCTAAGAACCTTCTAAAAGGCTCGTGTTAGCCGCTGTGGGTGCGCGCGACGGGCTTGCCGCCACGGGCCTGGTCGACCATGTCGGCCAGCGTGAAGCTCGACAAGTGTTCGCGCATGTGATTGCCCACGTCGGCCCAGACGCCGAGCAACACGCACTGGCCCTCATGGTCGCAGGCGCCGTCTTTATGGGGCTCACCGAAGTCGCCCGCAGCGATCGGACCGTCGACGGCCGCGACAATCTCGGCCAAGGTGATCGATTCGCTCGTTCGGGCCAAAACGTAGCCACCGCCCACGCCTCGTTTGGAGCGCACTAGACCCACGCCTTTCAAACTAAGGAGGATCTGTTCTAAGTACGGCTGGGGTAGACCGGTACGTTCGGCGAGGTCGCGCACCGACGTCGGAGTGCCGTGGTTGTCACGAAGTGCGAGGCTTAACAGCGCTCGGCTGGCGTAGTCCCCACGTGTCGATACCCTCACGGCGCCATCCTATCTAGGGAGCGCTTGCTCTTCGAGGGAGCGCACGAAGAGCGTATTTGTCTGGCACACTACAATGGTGACAGAAACAAATACTGACAACGTGAAGGTCGATCCTGACGAGGTTCTCTCTCCCGGAGAAGGTGAACCGAGCGTCGAAGAAGAGGGTTCGGACTACATTAGCCAGCCCGCCAAAGTCATGCGTATTGGCTCGATGGTCAAATCGCTCCTCGACGAAGTACGTAGCGCCCCCCTCGACGAAGCGGGCCGTACGCGTCTGCGCGAGATCTACCAATTGTCGGTAAGCGAACTCTCGGGCGCACTCTCACCCGACCTCGCCGAAGAACTCAGTCGCATGGCAATTCCCTTCAGTGCGGGCGTGCCCTCAGAGTCAGAGTTGCGCATCGCCCAGGCGCAACTCGTTGGTTGGCTCGAGGGACTCTTTCACGGCATCCAGGCTTCACTGTTCGCCCAACAAGCTGCCGCGGCAGCGCAGTTGGAAAAAATGCGTGATCGTTCGCTCCCTCGCGGCGTGGGCGAACCACGGGCAGGTACGTACCTATAAGGGTTACGCGTGGAGGCGCGCCAGGGTATAACGTGCAAATCCCATCCGTGTAGTTTGCGGCAAGACCTATAGAAAGAGTTCGGCTGATGGCTGAGGGCTTCGTCCATCTCCACAACCACACGGAATACTCCATGCTTGACGGGGCGGCGCGCGTCGAAGAAATGGTCCTCGCCGCCAAGGCGGACGGCCAGCGCGCGATTGGCATCACCGACCACGGCAATCTTTATGGCGTGATCGACTTCTACGAGACGTGTCGCAAACACGACGTCACGCCCGTTATTGGTCTTGAGGCGTATATGGCGGCAAATTCGCGTTTCGATCGTCCTCCACGCCGGGGAAAAATTGACGACACCGGTGGAGATACCGAAGGTGGCCAGAAGCTCTATCACCACTTGACGCTGCTCGCGATGACGAATGACGGCTACCGGAACTTGCGCGAACTCTCCTCGTTGGCTTTTCTCGAGGGTTACTACTACAAGCCTCGCCTTGACTGGGAGTTGTTGGGGCGATACGCGACGGGACTAGTGGCGACGTCGGGCTGTTTGGGTGGCGTGGTGTTACAAGCGCTGTTGCAAGACGACTACCAAAAAGCGCTCGAACTCGCCGGGCGACTGCAGAGCATTTTTGGACGCGAGAACTTCTTCATCGAACTCCAAGATCACGGTTTGGCCGCGCAGCACCGGACGAATCCTCAGCTTTTACGCATCGCGAGTGATCTCGCGGCGCCTCTGCTCGCGACGAATGACTTGCACTACGTGCACCACTCGGACGCCGAGATGCACGACGCCTTGTTGTGCATTGGCACTGGTTCGCGCGTCGCCGACCCTGATCGTTTTCGCTTCGAGAGCGACCAGCACTATCTCAAGTCCGCCGCGGAAATGCGCTATCTCTTTCGCGAGGTGCCCGAAGCGTGCGACAATACGCTGCTTATCGCCGAACGGGCCAACGTGACGATTCAGTTCGACAACGACGCACTGCCCGAATTTCCTTTACCCGAGGCGTTCGTCGAAGCGTCCCATAAAGACGGCGCCACGAAGTACTTGCGAGAGTTGACGTACCGAGGGGCGAGTGAACGCTACGGAGAGGGCTTGAACGACGAGGTTCGCGCTCGACTGGACTACGAACTGGGCGTCATTGCCGACATGGGATTTTCGGACTACTTCTTGGTGGTGTGGGACCTCATCCGTCACGCTCGAGAAGAAGGTATCCGCGTGGGACCCGGTCGCGGGTCGTCCGCGGGCTGTTGCGTGGCGTACTGCCTACGTATTGTCGACCTCGACCCGTTGCGTTATGGATTGATCTTTGAACGTTTCCTCAATCCCGGACGTCGTCAAATGCCCGACATTGACATGGACTTCGACGAGCGCTACCGGGCCGACATGATTCGCTACGCCGCCGATCGCTACGGATCGGACCACGTCGCACAGATCGTGACTTTTTCAACGATTAAAGCGCGCGCCGCGGTTCGTGACGCGGCGCGCGTGCTCGGCTACCCTCCGCAACTCGGCGACAAGATCGCCAAGGCCATGCCGCCACTCGTAATGGGACAAGATCTTCCTTTGGCGGCGTGTCTCGCGCCCACGCCCGGCTTCGAAAGTCGTTACGGGGACGCCGCGGAGTTCCGCGCGCTCTACAACGGCGACGCGGAAGTACAACACGTCGTTGATGTCGCGAAGGGTTTCGTGGACAAACGTCGCCAGGACGGCATCCACGCCGCCGCGGTCGTGATCACGAAAGAGCCCGTGCTCGAGTACGTGCCCGTGCAACGTAAATCGAGTCCGAACGGATCATCCGACGGCGCGCCGATTGTGACACAGTACGAGGCGTCGGCGATCGAGAAACTCGGACTGTTGAAGATGGACTTCCTCGGACTTCGCAATCTCGCCATTATTGAACGAACGCTGGAACACATTCGTCGTCGCCACGGCGTCGAAGTTGACATCGACAACGTGGCCCTCGATGACCCCAAGGTCTACGACATGCTCCGACTCGGAAACTCGATCGGCATCTTTCAGCTCGAGGGCGACAAGATGCGTCAACTCATGCGCCGCCTGGCGCCCACAAGTTTTGACGACATTGCGGCGCTGGTGGCGTTGTACCGCCCAGGTCCCTTAAGTGAAAACGTCCACAATGACTACGCGGATCGAAAGAACGCGCGCCAAAGCGTCAGCTACGACCACCCGGACTTAGAAGAGATCCTTTCCGAGACGTATGGACTGATGATCTATCAAGAAGACATCATGCGCGTCGCCACGACGGTCGCAGGGTTCTCGATGAGCGAAGCGGACGACCTGCGCAAGGCCTGTTCAAAGAAGATCCGAAAGATGATTCGCGCACAACGTACGAAGTTCGTTGACGGCGCCGAACGACAGGGGTACGGACGACCACTGGGTGACGCGATCTTCGACAAAATCGAGCCCTTCGCCGACTACGCCTTTCCAAAGAGTCACGCGTACGGGTACGGACTCATCGCGTATCAGAACGCGTGGTTGAAGGCCAACTATCCCGTTGAGTACATGGCCGCGCTGTTGACGTCGTTTCGAGACGACAAGGACAAGGCGGCGGTCTATCTCAACGAAGCGCGACAGATGGGCATCACGGTGGGCGTGCCTGACGTGAACGGGTCCTACGCCGAGTACGCGCCCTCGGCGACGTCACCGGACACCATTCTCTTTGGCATGGCGGCAGTGCGCAACGTGGGTGAAGCGTTGGTAGAGAAGATCGTCTTTGAGCGCGACGAGAAGGGTCCATTCACGAGTGTGTACGACTTCGTTCGCCGCGTCGACCCGGTGGTCTTGAACCGTCGCTCGATGGAGTCGCTGATTAAAGCCGGTGCCTTTGACTCACTTGGCGTTCCGCGACTTGCGTTCCTTCTCAAGGTCGACGAGATCATTGAGGTCACGCTCAGTCGAAGAAAAGACCTCTCGCTGGGCATCACGACACTGTTCGCCGCCCTTAGTGACGGTACCGACAGCGATTGGGAGGGCACGCAGATCGCGTTGTCGGACATCGAGTTCGAGCGTTCCGTGAAACTCGACTTTGAACGCGAGATGCTCGGCACGTATATCTCGGATCACCCGCTCAATGAGATCGGCGCCAGCCTCAACGCGCGTACCGACGGTTCGGTAATCGAAATTCGAGAGAAGGTTGAAGAACTCGCGAGGAGCGGCAAAGCAGTGACGGTGGGGGGCATCCTCGCCGAAGTGCAACTTCGTCAAACCAAAGCCAACAAGCAGTACGCGCGCGTGGTTTTAGAAGACCTCGGAGGATCGATGGAGATCAACTTCTCGGTGGCCTCCTTTGAGCGCTTCAGTGGTTTCCTCGCGAAGGACAACGTGGTACTCATCAAAGTTCGCCTCAGTGACAACGACGAGGAACTTCGTTTCAGCGCCGTTGACGTGGAGCGCTTTCACGTCGATCGCGCGAGCGACGAGTTGCGCCTTTCGCTGCGGCCCGAGGACCTCACGCAACATTCCATCGCCACGTTGCGAGAGATTTTGACGCGTTATCCAGGACCTTCACCGGTCGTGGTGGACACTGGAGTGTCCGGAAAGGTCTTTAAACTCGGCCCGGCGTTCAACGTCAATATCCAAAGTGTCATTGGCGATCTTCGCTCTGAATTTGGCCGAAACGTCATCAAGGCCTGACACTGTTTGAGGGGGTCTGGAACTCCCGTAGAATGGTTCCCTATGGCAATGACAGTCACCACAAAAGATACGACTGCCCTCAGTGACGCCGAGCTCGCCGAAATGGCCGATCTCTGTGTTGACCGAGAGCCCAACTTTGACATTGGATTTCTCTCCAAGCAACGCGAGGAGTGGGTACTCGTGACTCACGTCCGCGAGGGCAACAAACTTCGCGGTTACTCCTTTTGCACGTTGGAGCGAATCGGCGGCACGCCGTCACTGCTGGTGGGACTGTTACTCGTCGATAGAAACGCCAAGTCCGACCACACCTTGAAGACGATTCTTCACGATCAGTTTCGCCGCGCGTTGCTCGCTTTCCCTGATGAGGACGTACTCCTCGGGGCGCGACTGATTTCGCCCGATGGTTACCGCGCGTTCTTAGGTCTCGACGACGTGGTGCCGCGTCTTGGGTATCGACCGACGGGTGAGGATCGCGCATGGGGACGACGTCTCGCTAAACGATTTGGATCTGAGAAGTCCATCGACGACAAGACCTTCGTAATGACGGTCAGCCCGGGACCAGTCAGTGGCCTCGACTACGTGGCGTCCAAGGGCGCTATTCCCGAAGGCGTTGAGACGTTCTTCAAGGGCCTCAAGCCCGAAAAGGGACAGCGTCTTGTTGTCTTTGGATGGGCGATGGCTGAATCGCTCGCCACGGGGAAACTTCCTAAATAAGCACTTAGCCCAGGGGCAACAGTCCCGTGCAGCTCTTGTAGCAGTGTCCGTCTAAGGGCCTCGATAGCGTCGTTAACACGTAGGCGGGGCGAAAACCGAGCGCGGTGGCGAGGTCTTTTCCCGCTAGCGACGTTCGCCGAGTCGATTCAATGGTGCGAATAGCGTGCGCGTCTTCACACAGCAGCCACACGTCGTCACCAAACCACCCAAAGCGCACCCACGTCGATCCATCGTCGGGTCGACGGAGCAGCTGAGGACCACGATCGGCCGCGATGAGCGCGACGCTCGGTCGCTCACCACGGAACTCCCAGTAGGGCGCACTCGGACCTCGGAACCCGAAAAGCGGACCGTCGGCGGGACTCGCCAACTGTGCGAGCCAGCCCCGCACTCGCCGACCCCGGTAGGTACCAAGACGTCTAGGTAGATCGGCGAGCGTGACTGCTTCGGGTTGGGCCAGATCGTCGCGCTCAATGTTCTCCGCCAGTTGACCCTCCACCACGTCAAACGCCGCGAGATCGGTTTCGAGATCGGCGGGCCAGGGAACACGCCAGCGCACGATCGCGTGACTCGCCAAGTCAACAATGGTCGTCGACTCCTTCGTCGATCCAAGGACCAGACCGTAGACCGTCGACCCACCGTTGAGGTCCACCGAGGCCCGCTGTGGCGTTCGCTCGATGAGACGCTTCGTCGCCCGCGCGGTGGGATCGCGATTTAAGAGAGCCACGGTGTGGTTGCCTTTCTGAGTTCCTGCTCGAGCCCGTCGACGTTGTCGACGGGCAGTTGACACACGCCACCGCGACAGACGTAGGCAAGACCCTCAGAGCGTTGTGCCAAAAGTGGTGAAGCGCCCGAGCCGGTGATCAAGACGGTGCGCGGCATCGCCATCGATCGTACGTGATGGGCCATCGCGCCCGGTTCGCCGGGGATAACGACTTCGACGCCCTCGAGCGCGAAACCGGCCGCCGCTACGAGATCGACGACCGCCATGGGATGGCTAACGATCAATGAACCCGCGAGTTCAACCAGTCGCTGGGCGACCACCAGTAGCTCGGCGTCGCCTCGACAGAGGGCGAGGCGCGCCAACGCGCGGGTCGCCGTGGCGTGCGCCGAGGGTGTCGCGCCGTCGAAGATCTCCTTTGGTCGCAGAGAAAGATCGTCCACGAGATCGCTCTGGCTAAAGACGCCTCCGCCTTCATGAGGCGTCGCCGCGCTCGGCAGCGTCCCGTCCCAGTAGTGATCGAGGAGGTAGCGCGCTGCTTCGTGCGCGTCACTGAGCCAGCGATCATCACCGCTGAGTTCGAACGCGTCGATCATTGCGTCGACGAGCCACGCGACGTCACTCGCCGTAGCGTGGGCTCGCTGGTGTTGGGTTCGCCACCACACGCCGTTCTTAAAGTGCGAGGACCGCAACGACTGCAGTAGGTCCAAGCCACGTGACTCGAAATTCTCGTCGTCACTTTGCAGAAACGCCGACGCCATCATGGCGTTCCACTCCAACACGATCTTTTCATCGCGACTCGGCTGCACCCTCTGTGCACGACGCTCGATCATTACGTCGAGAGCTCGACGCAACGACGACGGCGTGACGAAGGGTTCATCGTCGGCGAGTCGTGGTATCGACGCACCCTCAAAGGCGCTCGGTTCCTCTATGCGCCATCGCGCCAGCACGAGCGGAAGATCATCGTCGAGCGACGCCGCGCTGAGGACCTCTTGAACCTCATCGACGGTCCACACGACGTGAGCACCCTCAGCGCCGCCGGCGTCAGCGTCGAGCGACGACGCGTAGCCGTCGTGCACGCTGAGATCGTGGGCAACAAAGCCCATGGTGGCGAGCGCTACCTCGCGCCAAGCTGTCTGGTGCATAGCGAGACTTGCGCGCAGGTAACACCGGGTCAACAGCCCCTGATCGCTGAGCATCTTTTCGAAATGCGGAACATGCCACGCTTCGTCGACGCTGTAGCGAGCGAATCCACCTCGTAAGTGATCGAAGAGTCCGCGACGTGACATCGCGTCGAGGGTTCGCCTCACCGCGTCTCGCGACGCGTCGTCGTCAAACTCCAACAGTGCCTCGACGTAACTTGGACGTGGGAACTTCGGCGCGCCACCGAAACCGCCAATCTCGTCAACTTGTTCAACGAGTTCATCGCGAAGGCGCTCGCGCACGGCTCGTAGGTCAATCGCGTCCAGGTGAGGCGCGAGATGATCGACGAAGCGCACCTCGCGCGCGAGTGCGTCCGAGAGCTCGGAGGCCTGGCGTTCGATGACGCTGCGTTGCTGTTCCCACGCCTCGTGTAACGCGTTAAGAAGTCGAGCGAAACCTACCTGACCGCCCCGATCCTGTGGTGGGTAGTACGTGCCAGCCATGAAGGGCTTGCCGTCGGGTAAGAGAAAGACGGACATCGGCCAACCGCCGTGGCCCGCGACGAGTTGCGTCGCGGCCATATAGAGGGCGTCAACGTCGGGTCGCTCTTCGCGATCGACTTTGACGGGGACGAAGTAGTCATTCAAGAGCTTGGCGATCTCGTCATTTTCAAACGATTCGTGCGCCATGACGTGACACCAGTGGCACGCCGCGTAGCCAATGGAAAGAAATATTGGGCGGTCGCTTCGCGTCGCCTCTTCAAGTGTGTCCTCGCTCCAGGTGCGCCACAACACCGGATTGTCCACGTGATCCAAAAGGTAGGACGAACCGAGCTCGTGGCGTACGTCTCTTAGGAGCGGCATCGTGAACCCACTGTGAAACCTTATGGCTTTCGGTTGGACATGCGGTCAAGGTTGACGACCTACGAATCAGGCTGGACCGTACGACGGCGAGTGTCGAGTTATTCATCGACAACGCCTTGAGTAGCTGACTAATGAAGATGACGAAGTTCGCTTCGGCGAATCTTGCCGTTGTCAGTGCGCGGTATTGCCGTCACGTAACGAATCTCTTTCGGCTTCGCCCACGGACCTATGCGTTCACTCGCTACTGCGCCGATCGCGTCGTCGAGGTTGACGCCGTCGCCAACGACGAGCGCCACGACGCGCTCACCCCACTCGAGGTCGTTTTCTGAGGTCACGGCCACGTCGCGTACGTGTGGAAGAGTCACGAGTATGGCTTCGAGGTCTTCGGGCCAGAGTTTTTCTCCTCCGGTCGTGATGACATATCCCAATCGCCCGCGAACTCGAACCTTTCCGTTAACGACGTCACCGCCGTCGCCCGTGAGAAACCAGTCATCACGACCGTCGGGTCCAATGACGCTGGGTCGAGGCTCGCTGCGATACGAGCGAAAGAGCGTCGGCGATCGAATGGCGAGTTCACCATTCATGCTCGCGACGTCAACGCCCGCTAGTGGCGTGCCGTCGTAAACAATCCCAGAGCCTGTCTCCGTCATTCCCCACGTCGTGACGACGTTGGGGGGAAGATCGCCTGGAGGACGAGCGCCGCCTAAGAGCACTCGGTAGTAGCCACTGACGTCATGGCGCGCGAGTTGGGTTCGAACGAGGGAAACGTGGGTCGCGCCAAAGTCGGGGGCCTCGTCGATCGTCGTCGTGGAGGACCAGTAGAGCGTCGCGTCACTGAGTATCGCGCGCAGGAGCACCGCGAGCCCACCAATGTGGTTAGCGGGCAGACAGGGGAACCACACCGGACTCGTGTCAGCACGAAGTGTGCGCTGGGTGAGCTCGGCACTCGCACGAAGCGCGCCCCAGGTCAATTCGGCTGCCTTTGGCACGCCACTTGATCCCGACGTCAACATCACGAGTCCTACGTCGTCGTCAACCAGTTGGCCCTCGTCACGAGGTCGTCGCCCTTCAACGTTGAGCACGGCCGTCGCACCGAGCAAGGTGAGCTCCTCGTCTCGTCGTCGTGGCGACAGGCGTTGATCGAGCACGCAAAATGCTTCACCGGTCTCGACGCACTGACGAATGGCCATTTCGAGATCGAGACCGAGCGCGAGGTCGATCGCCAACAACGTGTGCACCTAGAGAGACTACGTGCGAGCAGGATGGGAGAGCGTGCTAGAAGGGTAGGTCATGGCTTCGCTACGTCACGAACGACGAATTATGGCACCGTCGACGGTGGTGTGGGACGTCATTCGCGGTCCCGACTCAATTACTGAATGGTTTCCTGGTGTGGTGTCGTGCATGGTGGAGGGGAATCTTCGCGTCATCACGTTGGCGTCGGGACTCGTGATGCCCGAAGAAATATTGGCGATTGACGATCTACAGCGGCGCTTTGTCTATCGCATCACGTCACCGTTGTACTAATTCCACTTAGCGACGATTGACGTTATCGCGCTGGGCGAGAATGACTCGCTGTGCGTGTACTCTACGACCGCCGAACCCGACGCGCTCGCGCTGATCGTTGCGGGGGGCACCATTGGCGCACTCGAGGAGATACGCCGTATCGCCGAGATTAGAGCGAAGGAGTAAACGTGGGACGAAAGATTCTTTTCATCACGACTGACCAACAGCGCTACGACACCGTGGGTGCCAACGGGGGGCAGCTCTCGAGGACGCCGGTGCTCGATCGTCTCGCAGCGCAGGGCATTCGCTACGAACGTTGCCAGCCGACGTCGGTGGTGTGTATGCCCTCGAGGGCTTCAATGTTGACGGGCCAGTTTCCCTCGACCCACGGCGCGTGGATGAACGGTGTGGCGTTGGCCGTAGACGCGCCGTCGGTAGCGGAAAGCCTTCATGACGTCGGCTACGCCACTGCGCTCATTGGTAAGGCCCACTTCGAACCGTTCATGGATCCCTTTGGGCGATTCGTGGAGAATGCTCTCGCCAATCTCGGTGTGCCCACCGTGGAACAACCATGGTTCGACGGTCGCCGAGGCGTGCATCGCGGTTTTGACTTTCTCGAATTCGCGACGCACGGCGTGATGGGTCCGTTGCACTACGCCAAGTGGATCCAGTCCCGTCACCCTGAGGTGATGGCGGGTTTCTATCCCGTCGTCGACACTGAATTCAACGTCAACGCGGCCGGCGGTGGCGACACCGGCGCGCCGCAGGTCAAGTTCAACGACGTGCCTCGCGAGTGGTACCACACCGATTGGGTGGCGGATCGAACGATTGCGTGGTTGGATCAACAACACGCCGACGCCGACTGGTTCTGTTGGATGAGCTTTCCCGACCCCCACCATCCGTGGGATCCGCCCAAGTCCGAAATGAGTCGCGTCAACTGGCGCCACGTGCCGTTGCCACTCAACTACCCCGAACAGCCAGCACTGCGTGAGCAACTACTCGATCAAAAGGCCCGACACTGGCGCGCGTGGTACGACGGGCGGGTCATTTCCAACTACGAGGCACCCGCGAAGTGGGTGCCAGCAACCATGACCGCGGACCAAGTGCGTGAGGTCAACGCCCTCAACGCCATCGAGGTGGAACTCATCGATGAAGCAATCGGACGCGTGTTGAAGAGCCTTCAGGCCAGGGGCGTCGATGACGAGGTCGACGTCATCTTTACTTCGGATCACGGAGAGCTCCAAGGCGACTTCGGGCTGCTGTTCAAAGGTCCCTACCATGTCGATGGTCTCATGCGACTCCCGCTCATATGGCGTCCCGCGCCGAAGTTGCAGATGGCACCCAGCGTCGTGCACGCGCCCGTGAGTCTCGTTTCACTGGCGGCGACGTTCCTCGATGTCGCTGGTCAGCCTGCGCCGCTGTGGGTTGAGGGCCACGCACTGCCGCGTAGTGACGAGGAGGCTCGCGCGCGTTCATTCGACGCTACGTTCACCGAGTGGGACTCGGCGCTCTTTGGTATCGACGTGCACGTACGCTCGGTCGTGACCCACGATTTTCTTTACACCGAGTACGGATCCGGTACCATGCACGACGGCACCGAGGGAGAGTTGTACGACCTCAACGACGATCCGCTCCAGCGCGTCAATCGCTACGACGACCTTTCATTCGTGAACGTTCGGGCCACTTTGTCGGAGCGACTGCGCGCGCACGAAGAGCGTCCGGGGGAGCGGGCGAGGCCCGGTGAGTTAGTAGCGCCGGTGTGACTTAAAGGTAGCGTGGACGTCATGGCTGACACCGTGATTAAAGGTCCACCGCTCGACCCGGTCGATGAGTTTCGATCCCAAGCGCTGCCCGCGTGGCAACGTGTTGGCGACTATCGAGACATCATCTACGAGGTCGCGGAGGGCATCGCGCGCCTCACGATAAATAGGCCAGAAGTTCGCAACGCCTTTCGCCCTCAAACCCTCTTCGAATTGGCGAACGCGTTCGAGCGCGCGCGCGACGACGTCACGGTGGGCGTCATTATCTTGACGGGCGCCGGACCAGACGCGTTCTGTTCCGGGGGTGATCAGAGAATCCGCGGTGACGACGGCTACATGGGCGACGACGACGTCGCACAGCACGGCGTAGGTCGGCTCAACGTCTTGGACCTTCAGATCCAGATTCGTCGCTTACCTAAACCCGTCATTGCCCAGATTGCGGGCTACGCCATTGGTGGTGGTCACGTGTTGCACCTTGTCTGTGATCTTTCACTCGCGGCAGAGAACGCTCGATTTGGACAAACGGGACCTCGCGTGGGTTCATTCGACGGGGGCTACGGCTCGTCCTTACTCGTGCGCACTATTGGCCTCAAGCGCGCCAAAGAGGTCTGGTTCCTTTGTCGCCAGTACGACGCGGCCCAAGCCCTCGAGTGGGGTCTCGTGAACACCGTGGTGGCACTGGACGATCTCGAACGAGAAACGGTCGCGTGGTGTCGACAGATTTTGACCCTCTCGCCGATGGCGCTGCGAATGTTGAAGGCCAGCTTCAACGCCGCCGAGGACGGGCTTGCGGGTGTCCAGCAGTTGGCCGGCGACGCCACCATGCTCTACTACATGTCCGAAGAGGGACAAGAGGGTCGAAACGCGTACGTCGAGCATCGAAAGCCAGATTTCTCAAAGTTTCCCAAGCGACCATGAACGACGCCCCCGGGCCACTTCAGCGCTGGGTCCTCGCGGCGCGGCCGAGAACATTGCCAGCCGCCGGCGTACCGGTCGTGGTCGGGGCGACGTTGATCAGACCCCTGAGCATCAATTGGTTGAACTCGGTGCTCTGTCTCGTGATCGCGTTGTGTTTACAAATCGGGACCAACTACGCGAATGATTATTCCGACGGTGTGCGGGGAGCGGACGAACAACGCGTTGGTCCATTTCGTCTGACCGCGTCGAAACTTGTCACGGCGCCGCGCGTTCGAAACGCCGCGTGGACGTTCTTCGCGTTGGCCAGCGTGGCGGGCGTGTGGCTCTCGTCTCGAACGTCGTGGTGGCTCCTCCTCATTGGCGCCACCGCGGTCTTGGCTGGATGGTTTTACACCGGAGGGCCAAAGCCGTACGGTTACTACGGCTTTGGCGAATTTTTCGTGTTTCTCTATTTCGGACTGGTCGCGACCGTTGGCACGACGTACACGCAACACTTAACGATTCCCACGCGGGCGTGGTGGCTCGGTGTTGCTACCGGTTTCATGGCGTGCGCGCTGTTGGAAGCGAACAATCTTCGTGACGTCGAGGGCGACCGGGCAGTCGGCAAAAAGACGCTGGTGGCACGCGTTGGTCGTGAACGTGGTTCTTGGCTTTACGCCGCGTGCGTACTCGGTGTCGTGATGGGTGTCGTCGCGGCCCGACAACTCGCCGTGGGTGTCGTCGCGATACTGGTCTACTCACCGGGACTACGTGTCGCATTTTCGAAGAGGAGCGGAAGAGAGCTGCTCGTGTTGTTAAAGTACTCTGCTCGAGCGCAACTCCAATTAGGTGCGTTACTCGCCGTGCTCCTCGCGACGAACAGTTACTGGGGCTGAGCGCGCGACAATCGCGGCAACGGCTGCGGGCTCTTCGAGGTGCGCGGCGTGACCGGCGTCCTTCACGAGTGACGAAGTTGAAATAGCGAACGTGTTCGCTATCTTCTTTGCTTCGCCGACAAACTTCAGATCATTCGCGCCAGCGACCACGAGTGCTGGCACTCGACACCCCTCGAGTTGCTTGCCGAGCCAGGCCTGTGTGCCAGTGCCCGAGTGGCGAAGCGAGTTGGCTAGTCCACGAGCGTCGTGACTTCGTGCGGCGCGCTCGAGAGGGTCGTCGGGCAGGGCCGCGAACATGGGCTGTGCGAGCCACTCGTGTAAAAAGCTCTCGGTACCAATCGCCTCGACGTGGTCAGCGAGAACGTCGTCCCGTTGACGCCGCGCTGCTCGTTCGTCGTCGTCGCGGATGCCGAATGTCGAACTGAGAAGCACGAGGCCCGTGAGTCGCTCGGGGAAGTGCAAAGCGAAATGCAACGCGACACGACCTCCCATTGAGTAGCCGCCCATCATGAAGGGTTGATCGGGCAACACCTCAGCGAGCAGCGTCGCGGTCTCGTCAAGGGAAGCGGAGATTGACGCGTTTTCTCCGTGACCCGGCAGGTCGAGGGTGAGGAGTTCGTAGGTTCCTGCCAGAATGGAGCGAAACGAATGGGCAGAGTCCTTGGTCTGGGTGAAACCGTGCAACCAGACCAGTACTGGACCTGAGCCATCACGCTGTAAACCAAGGAGCGACATTGTCAGGTAGCGTACCGAGCCTCAGCGAGGCGCAGGCCACGTTCGCGGCGACGCTCTTTGATGAGTGGGTTCGCTGCGGGCTGCGCGACGTCGTAATCTCGCCCGGATCGCGCTCCACGCCGCTCACCTTGGCCGCCGCCGCACGTCGTGAACTGACGTTGCACGTACGACTTGACGAGCGCAGCGCAGGGTTTTTCGCTCTGGGACGTGCGCTGGCGACCAAGTTACCCGTTGCCGTCGTCGTCACCAGTGGCACCGCGGCCACTGAACTGCACGCGTGCGTCGCCGAGGCAGATCTTGCCTGGGTTCCCTTGCTCATCGTGACGGCTGACCGACCTCCGGAGCTGCACGGCGTCGGCGCGCCCCAGACGATCGAGCAAGGGCACCTTTACGGCGCGATGGTGCGTCATTTCGAAGAGCCCGGCGTCGCTCGCATCGACGCGGCCAGCTCTTGGCGACCTCTCGCGCAGCGTCTGTGGTACTTCGCCAGTGGCGACGTCGCGCCCGCGGGTCCCGCGCACCTAAACGTCGCCTTCGTCGAGCCGTTACTCGCTGAAGTACTCGAACTCCCAGAGCTTTCGACCGAGACCGGTCCACCGCGCAAGGAGCGGGACCCGTTGCCCGACATCGCGACGCTGAACGTCGCCGGTCAATCGGTGCTGTGTGTCGTTGGCGCGGGCGTCACGGCCAACGACATCGAAGAGTGCGTAAAACTTAACTGGGTCGTTCTGGGTGACGCCACGGCACAAGGATCACTACCTCACTTTGACGCACTGCTTCGCTCGCGAGAGTTTTCTTCACGCGTGCGTCCAGATCTGGTCGTGCGACTCGGGGGATTGCCGGCGTCGAAGGCACTCACCGAGCAACTGCGCGAGTGGAGAGCTAAAACGGTAAGCCTCAATGGCGCCGGTCCGGTCGCTGATCCCGATCAACTGATCCAAGACGCGTACTCGGGCTTACCCCATCACGACTTCGCGCCACTCATCGCCAGCAGCACCTACGCGACGATGTGGCGTGTCGCGTCCCAAGAAGTGTCGACGTGGTTGGAAACATTTGACGGTGACGAGGGCGCGTTGAATGAACCGATGGTCGCGCGCTTGGTGGTGGCGTCGAGTAACGCGTCGGGTGCGTCGCTCATTATTGGTTCATCGATGCCCGTACGCGACGTCGAGTGGTGGGCACCGGCGCGGAGAAGCATGACGTACGCCAATCGTGGGGTGAATGGCATTGACGGAGTCGTCTCCACCGTGCTTGGTGTAGCTGCGGGAAGCAGGGCGATTGGGCTCGTTGGGGATCTCACGATGCTCCACGACGTGTCGGGACTGGTCGACGGACTCGGCGACGTAGGGGGCACGTGTGTCCTCGTCGTCGTTGACAATCGTGGCGGCGGCATCTTCTCCTTTCTCGCGCAATCGACGAGTCTAGAAAGTGAGCAATTTGAACGGCTCTTCGCTACGCCACGACCTCACAACCTCGAGGTTGTGGCTAGCGCCTTCGGTCATAGCGCGATGACGGTGACGACCGTGAACGAACTTCGCAACGCCATCGACGAGGGTCTTTCGTCAGAGGGTCTGAGCGTCGTGGTGGCGAGGGTGCCTTCACGTCAGGACAACGTCGTTCTCCACCAAGAGTGGAACGACGCCGTCGCGAACTTGGTGACGCGGAGTGGCGCGTGATCGCGTCGATTCCCGCGTCGTTGATCGTCGCAATTCCTCTCGCCATTGCGGCAGGTCTGGTCTCATTTCTCTCCCCGTGCGTCTTTCCGCTGTTGCCGGGCTACGTCGCGTTTCTCAGTGGCACGACGGGACAGATTGAGGGACGCTCCGCCAAGGGGAGGGCTTTCGTAGGCTCCATTGCCTTCGTCATAGGTTTCGCGCTCGTGTTCATCAGCTTCGGCGCACTCTTTGGCGGACTGGGCGGCGAGTTGAAGAGCCACGAGCGAATCTTGGCCGAGATCTTCGGGGTGGTTACGATCGCCCTGGGCCTCTTCTTCGCCGGCTGGTGGCCCTCAAAATTGCTACGGCGTGACGCGCGCGTGCATCGTGTCCCGAGGGTTTCGGTGCTTGGAGCGGCGGCTCTCGGTTTCACCTTTGGACTTGGTTGGACGCCGTGTATCGGGCCAACGCTCGCGGCGATCCTTGGACTCGCGGCATCGTCCTCGGGCGCGACCGCCCTGAGGGGATCGGTGCTCGCGTTTTTCTACTGTTTGGGGCTTGGCATTCCCTTCGTCGTTGCCGCGCTCGCCACTGAGTGGATGGCGACGGTTTCGACGTGGCTTCGTCGCCACGCGAAGGTCATCGGAGTTATCGGTGGGGTAATGCTCATTCTCATTGGCGTGAGTGAAGTGACGGGTTGGTGGCACTCGTTCGTACTTTGGCTCCAAACGCACTTCCCCGCGTCCAACGCCCTGTTGTAACGAACGAGCCTCGTAGACTGACGCGCATGGATGTTCGAGATGACTGGCTCTTTCGCGGCCTTATTCACCAAACCACCGATGACGAGGTATTCAATCGACTGAGTGCTGGCTCAGTCACGGCGTACGTTGGGCTCGATCCCACGGCGTCGTCGCTCCACCTGGGTCACCTCTTTCCCCTCTGCAACCTGCGTCGTCTCCAGTTGGCGGGTAATCGTCCGATTGCCCTCGCCGGAGGGGGGACGGGGCTCATTGGTGACCCGAGCTTTAAGGATGTCGAGCGGCCCCTTCTCACGCGTGAGGTGATCGACGCCAACGTGGCGAGTATCGGCGAACAGATGAGTCAGTTTCTTGACTTTTCGCCGAGTGCGGGCAAAGCACAAGCACTGTTGTTGAACAACGCGCAATGGTTAACTACGGTTGGTCTGACTGATTTTCTACGTGACGTTGGCAAGTATTTCACGGTCAATCAAATGATGGCGAAGGAGTCGGTAAAGAGCCGTCTGGACCGAGACGACGTCGGACTCTCGTTTACTGAGTTCTCCTACATGCTCTTGCAGGCGTACGACTTCTTGCGACTGAATCTCGACTACGGCTGCACGCTGCAACTCGGGGGATCGGACCAGTGGGGCAACATCACGATGGGTACCGAACTCGTTCGAAAGGCAACAGGAACGTCCGCGGACGGTCTCACTTCGCCGCTGTTGTTGCGCGCCGACGGAACCAAGTTTGGAAAGTCGGAAGGGGGCGAACAAGTGTGGCTCGACCCCGCGCGAACGTCTCCTTTCAAGATGCATCAGTTCCTGCTTAACAGCGATGACCAAGTTGCGACTGCACTTCTTCGTTGGTTCACGTTCCTCGACCATGAGACGATTCTCGAACTTGACGCGGTGACGAGCAACGCGCCCCAAGAGCGTCGGGCGCAGCGCGCGCTAGCCAACGAGGTCGTGGCCATGGTGCACGGCAGCGACATAGCGGCGAGAGCAGAGCGTGCGGGAGAGGCGCTGTTCTCTGAGTCAATTGCCGAACTTGACGAAGCGACGTTGCTCGAAGTCGTCGCTGACGCACCGTCGTCGACGTGGTCGAAGGAAGAGTTCGCGAACGGCGTCGATCCAGTGGATCTGCTGGTGCGTTGCGAGCTCGCCACGTCAAAGGCCGAAGCTCGACGTTTTCTTGACCAAGGCGGTGCGTACGTAAACAACGTTCGCCTCGACGCCACGTCGCTCGTCGGTCTTGGCAGTACCTTGCACGGTCGTTACTTGGTCGTGCGACGAGGGCGCCGTCAGCTGCACCTCGTGGTCGCGGCGTGATTCGCACCCTTGGCGCGCTACTCGCGGCCGGTCTCGTACTTTGTGCGTGTGGTTCTATCAGTAGCGCCGCGGCGATGGAGAACTGGGTTGTACAAAGTGGCTACCTCTCGTCGGCGTCGGTCTTGATTCAAGACGCGAAACACTCAGTGACCGCGTTAGCGAAACCTTCGGAGTCGAGCGTCAATCTTCACACCGTGTGTGGTGTCTTGCTCTTAGACACTGAAACGGCGAACGCTTCGTTGCCGACGCCCGACAAGCAGGCGGATACGCTGTTGTCAACGGCGTACACAAACTTGGGCGCGGGCGCGAACGAGTGTTACGGCGCCGCGAACAGTGTGGTTAAGCGCGCACTCGCGCTCAGGTCATTGACCAATGGCGTCGCGTATCTCTCCGAAGCATCGGCGCGCATCGCGAGTGCGTCGACGCCTTAGCTCGACGGCGGGCGCAGATCAATCTCGAGACGCAAGATGCCGTTATCGATCGTGGCCGTGGCGTCACCGAGCATGGCGTAGTCCTGGAAGTCGATTTTGGCCGCTTCAAGAAAGAGCTGACGCTCGGGTCCTTCGACTGGGGGAACACCGCGCCGTTTGACGGCATCGGCGCGCTCTCGAAAGCGCAGAATCATCTCGTGGGGATCAAAGGCTTGGCTCACAAGCCAAATGCTAGGGGTTCTGCGCGAAGCCCGAGTTGGTAGTATGGCTACTCAACTCTGTGTCGAGGAGTTGTGGTCGCCGCCAGGAATTGGCCCGCGACCAGTGAGGAGTTGACGTGAAAAAAGGTCGCCACCGCCGATTTGTAGAAGCTCGTGAACTCAAGCGTTCTACTGGTCCTCGCGCCACTACGTGCGTCGAGTGCGGCGCTGCGCCTGATGACGTCCACGCCGAATGGTGTCTCGTCGAAGAGGACCGTTACGACGAGATTCTCGGCTCGCTACCACGTACCGCGTCCAACGAAGAGGACCCCCTCGCCGCTGAAGGCTAAGCCTTTTTGCGCAACACGGGGTGGGCTAGACGCGTGCCTTTGGGCTGCGAGGCGCGGTTATCGAGAAAGGCGAGTAGTCGGTCGTAGACCGGTTCGCTGATCATGGCGGTCAGTTCTTCGCGCATCGAATCGACTACGCGCGTCTTACCCACGAACGCCGACGCTGACTCAGTGCACCACCAGTGAAACTCTGCACCCCCGGCGCCCCAGTGACGTCGATTCCACTGTGAGATGCGCGTGATGACGTGACCGTCGTCTTCTACTTCGTCGTCGCGGCGTAATGGCAACTGCCAACAAACCTCTGGCTTGAGCGGAATGTAGCTCTCCGCGTTGTCGATAGCCATGACGTGCAGCGCACATCCCGCGCCGCGATGAAAGTCTGGTCGGTTCAAGAAAATGCACGCGTCTTGGACGAGCTTGGTGACCATCTCACCGTTCTTTTTCACGCGCGTCGTACCGGCCTTGCCCTTGGACTTGAACTGCCACTGATCATCGGTCAAGCGTTTGGCTGCCTTTTCGACTCGACGGCGATCCTTTTCGTCCACGAAGTGCGCTCCGTAACTGCAGCACCCCTGCACTAGTTCTGGCGTGGGACCGGTGAGAACCCCTTGACACCCGTTCCCGAAGATGCAGGTCCAGTTGCTCTCTAGGAATGTCACGTCGAACATCCACGTTCGTTCGCGTTTCGTGTCTTCGAAACTCACCCACTCGTGGGCGTCAGCGGGGATAGTGGTCACAAAGAAAACTTAGTGGGCGCGGCGAGTTCATTGACGCACCTCTAGACTTTGGCCATGACTTCGATCGACACCTTTGACGTGCTTACCCTCACTGATGAGGCACGCAACGTCGTTATCGACGCGCTTCAGAACGAAGCGCCAAGCGAGACGTTGGCGCTGTGGGTCGAAGTCACTGGCACACGCGGTGCCGGGTACGCGTATGACCTCTACTTCTCTGAATTGAACTTGGCCCCGAGTGACGCCGCGATTGGCAAAGACGGTGACGTGACGATCGTGATACCGGCCTCCAGCGTCGATCGTTTGCGCGGCAGCCGCCTCGAATTCGCGAACGAAGGTGGCGGCGGGTTGGTACTCGTGAATCCCAACGCTCCCACGCCCGAAGAGGTCAATCCTGGCGTCCCGGCGGACATTCTCGCCCTGGGCATTGACGGTCCTTTAGCGACCGTGGCGATCACGGTGCTTGAACAACAGGTGAATCCCTCAATCGCCGCTCACGGTGGGCGCGCCGATCTCGTGGCGCTCGACGAAGAGAAGAAGACGGCGTACGTCAAGCTTTCGGGCGGCTGTCAAGGCTGCGCGATGAGTCGTATGACATTGACCCAAGGCATTGAGACAATGTTGAAAGAAGCAATTCCCGAACTCGCGAACGTGCTCGACGTTACCGACCACGCTTCGGGCCTCGATCCTTTCTACGTGCCGGAGTAAATCCCCGGGAGTGGTTCACTCTAGAATTGAACAATGTTGCGCTTCCTCACCGCTGGTGAAAGTCATGGCCCCTCGCTGAGCGTCATTGTCGAAGGCCTTCTTTCGGGGATGAGGGTGCGCGAAGACGAGTTGGCGAGTGAACTTGCGCGTCGACGCCTCGGTTATGGGCGCGGACCTCGCATGCGCTTTGAGCGCGATGAACTTCGCATTACTGGTGGCGTGCGCCATGGTCGCACATTGGGTTCGCCGGTCGCCATCGAGATTCTCAACTCCGAGTGGCCCAAGTGGGAGGTCGAAATGTCGAGCGCCCCGGGAACGCCCGCGACGAAACTTACGAAGCCCCGACCCGGACACGCTGATCTGGCCGGCATGCAGAAGTACGCCTTCGACGACGCGCGCGACGTACTCGAGCGCGCGAGCGCCCGCGAGACCGCCGCTCGCGTGGCCGCGGGTCATCTCGCGAAAGTGCTCTTAGCGACGATTGGCGTCGAGGTTCTCAGTCATGTCGTGCGAATTGGCGCGGCCGTGACGCCACCCGATACGCGACCAATGCCGAGCGATCTAATCAAGGTCGACGCGAGTGAAGTGCGCTGTTTTGATGCCGCGAGCGAGGCGGCCATGATCGCCGAAATTAAGGCCGCCGCGAAAGAAGGCGACTCACTCGGCGGCGTCATTGAGGTGATTGCCTATGGCGTTCCAGTAGGACTCGGCAGTCACGTCCACTGGGACCGAAAACTCGACGGGCTGCTCGCGGGTGCGCTCATGAGCATCCAGGCGGTCAAGGCGGTCGAGATCGGTGACGGTATGGCACAGGCGGGTCAGCGCGGCAGTGTCGCGCACGACGCCATCGCCATTGATCCAAACCACGCGCGCGGTGGCGGATTCATTCGCCGGAGTGATCACGCGGGCGGACTCGAGGGCGGGATCACGTCGGGAGCCCCGGTGATTTGTCGAGTTGCGATGAAACCATTGGCGACGTTGAATCGTCCGGTCCTAGAGACGGTCGACGTCGCCACGAGCGAGTCGACGGTGTCATTTAAAGAACGGACCGACGTCACTGCCGTGCCGGCGTTGGGCGTCGTGAGTGAGGCGATGATGGCCCTCGTTCTCGCGAATGAAGCCTTGAGGAAGTTTGGCGGCGACTCCGTCGAAGAGTTCACTCGTAATCACGCCGCGTACGTGGCCAATCTGGGATCTACGGCTTCGGCCGCGCACCCTACCTAGTCGTGGCCCGTCTCGTGTTGGTAGGACTTCCTGGCGTTGGCAAGACCACACTGGCTCGCGCGTTAGGCGCACACTGGGAGTGCGCGTACCTCGACACGGACGAACTCATTGGTCTCGAGGTTGGCGTACCGGCGGCGCAGTATTTGCGTGACGCTGGCGAAGCATCGTTTCGTGCGAAGGAACTCGGAGCGCTCCGTGTGGCGTTAGAGAGCGACGCCATCGTCGCGACGGGCGCGGGAATCGTGACAACCAGCGACGCACGAGAACTCATTGAACACCAATTCACTTTGTGGTTGGACTGCGACGACGCGACGTTGATTGAGCGCGTCAGCGAAGGGGAGCGGCCGCTCCTAGGCGATGATCATCGCGGTGCAATTAGCGACCTTCGAGCACGACGTGAGGCGTGGTATCGCTCGTGCGCGCGTCAACGAGTGGACGCGTCAGGACCGATCGACGACGTGCTGCGTCGGGTGCTCGAGGCAACTTCGAGTATTGCCTCATGAAGGTACTGGTTGAACTTGCAGATCGAAGCTACGACGTCGTGATCGACGACGACGCCCGCCATGAGCTGGCGCGACTGCTTGATGAACGCGCTCCGAATGCCAAGTGCGTCGCCATCGTGTCGTCGGCGTCACTTCGCGAGCAGTCATGGTTTGACTTCAACAGTGGGCGCGAGCAGATTGTTCTAACGGTGCCCGAAGGAGAGGCGGCCAAAACCCTTCGCGTCGTCGAGACGCTGCTCGAGCAACTAGCGGAGCAACGATTTTCTCGTAGCGACGTCATTGTCGGCGTTGGTGGGGGCGCGATCACCGATCTCGCGGGTTTCGTGGCTGCGACGTATCTACGGGGCATCGCACTGATTCAGATACCAACGTCGCTCGTGGGTCAAGTTGACGCCGCTATTGGTGGAAAGACCGGCGTCAATCTCGCGGCGGGCAAGAACCTCGTGGGCGCGTTCCACCAGCCCTTAGGCGTGCTGTGTGACTCGAGCGTGCTCGCGACCTTGCCAGATCGCGAACGATTAGGTGGGCTGGGCGAGGTCGCCAAATGCTGGCTCTTGGAGGGCCGCGCTGCGCACGATCTCGCCGCGACGCCGCTTAGCGCGTTGGTGGAGTTGTCGGTGCGCTTAAAGGCTGACGTCGTGTCTCGTGACGAGCAAGAATCTGGTGCGCGGGTTCTGCTGAACTACGGCCACACGCTCGCGCACGCCTTGGAGAAACTCGCGCTGGAGCGCGACACTGACGCATTGCGACACGGTGAAGCCGTCGCGATTGGACTGGCGTTCGCGGTGAGACTGGCCAATGAACTCGGTCTGGTGGGTTCGGATGAGGTCGCCAATCATGACGCGGTGCTTGACACGTTGGGTCTCGGACGTCGAATGCTCGCGACAATCGACATTAATGAGGTCGTCGAAGCGATGAGTCACGACAAAAAGGCGCACCACGACCTGAGTTTCGTCCTTCCGGGTCCCGAGGGTTTTGCCCTCGTGCGTGGCGTCGATCCGCAACTTGTTCGCAACGTGTTGGAACGTTTTCAAGGAGAGCCATGAGTGATGACATCTTGATCCTGTCGGGGCCGAATCTCGACCAACTCGGAACTCGAAGCCCTGAGGTCTACGGCACGTCGACGCTGGCCGAGCACGTCGAGCGCTTTCGAGCGTTGGCGAGTAGCGCCGGCTACAGCGTGCGCGACGTGCAGTCCAACTTCGAAGGTGACCTAATCGAGGTCGTTCGCGACGCGCGTGGTCGCAGCGTCGCGATCGTGATTAACGCTGGCGCGCTTTCGCACGTCTCGTGGGCGTTAGCTGACGCGTTGGCGACCTTTGAGGGTGTCAAGGTTGAAGTGCATTTGTCCAATCCCGCCGCGCGAGAGCCGTTCCGTCACGTCAGTACCTTGGCGGGTGTAGTGAATGGCACAATCGCTGGCTTTGGAGCGTTGAGTTACGACCTCGCTTTCGAGGCCGTGCGTCGATTGCTCGAGACCTCGTAGTTCGACGGCCGTCGAACGTTGCCTAGACTGAACTGCGCACGAATCGCGAAAGGCATCTTGGCCCATGGCCGCAATTTCAACTTCCGATATCAAGAACGGCATCACCCTCAAAATCGATGAAGGACTCTTCACCGTGTTGGAGTTCCAACACGTCAAGCCGGGCAAGGGTGGCGCCTTCGTGCGAACGAAGTTGCGCAACGCCCGTTCGGGAGCCGTGATCGAGCGAACCTACCGTTCGGACGAGCGTTTGGAGCAAGCGATCATTGACAAGCGCGACACGCAGTACCTCTACCGTGATGGCGATGACTATATCTTTATGGACCAAATCAACTTTGATCAGGTGCCGGTCTCGTCAAAGAGGTTGGGCGAAGCGACCAATTTCTTGAAAGAGACGGGCAAGGCAATGCTGATCTCTTACGACGAAGAGATCATTGGCGTCGAACTGCCGGCCTCGGTGGAGTTGACCATCGCCGAAACTGAACCAGGCGTGCAGGGCGACCGTGTGTCGGGCGCGCGTAAATCAGCCACGCTAGAAACCGGGTACGTGGTCCAAGTACCGTTGTTCGTCGGCCCGGGCGAGGCCATAAAGGTCGACACTCGCACCGGTGAGTACATGACCCGAGCGTAGAGTGAGCGAGCTCGGCCGAAAACGCCATCACGCACGAGAACGAGCTCTAGAACTTGCGTACGAAGCGAGTGCCAAGAGTCGCTCCATCACTTCAATCATCGCCGAACAGTCGTTGCCGCCCGATGCCTACGCCGTCATCATATTGAGGTCGGTCGAGGAACATCGAGCGCACATCGAATCGGTGATTGACCAGTGTTCGCTTGAGTGGACCCTCGAGCGACTTGCCGTTATTGATCGTCTCGTCATGACGCTCGCATTGGGCGAGTTGATGTTGGACGATCCTCCGCCGACGCCCGTCGTCCTCGACGAAGCGGTAGAGCTCGCCAAGGTTTACTCGACGGAGAGTTCGGCGTCGTTCGTCAATGGCGTCCTAAGCGCGTGCGTGCAACACCTAAAGTGAGAACTATTCACTTGTAAAGGGGTTCCTTCGTGCCGGGCATGAATCAGCAGTCGATTGATTTGACTAACGCCCTCATCGTGTCCCTCTTTCGTCACTCGCTCTTCGTCACGGGACTCCTGTGGCTCACCTTGATCGCCATCGTCTTGATGGTTGTCGTGGTCTTCACTAAGTCGATCTTGCGCTTCAATCTCTCTTCGGAGGGCGTCAATGAGCCGCGTGCTCGCACGTACCTTCGCTGGGCCTTTGGCGCCCTTTGGCTGATTGCTGGCTACCTTCAGTTCCAAGCGTCGATGCCGCTCGGCCTCGGGAACAATGTCGTGACGGGAATGACGACTAACACGCCGTCGTGGCTCCATTCACTCATGGTGCACGGGATCAATCTGTGGAACAGCCACCCCATCACGCTGGCGGTTGGGGTGGCGTGGCTCCAGATCGGATTCGGTCTGGTGTTGCTCGTCTCAAAGGGACGACTCGGCCGTATCGTCGGCGCGCTCGCCGCGGGGTGGGCGGCCCTCATTTGGCTCATTGGTAACGGCGCCGGTGGCATTTTCGTATCGGGCGCGTCAATCCTCTTTGGTTGGCCTGGCGCGACGCTCTTCTACGTCCTTGCGGGGGTCTGGCTCGCGGCGGACAACGACACGTTTCGTCGCCACTTTTCGTCGTTCACGCTTCGACTTCTCAGCATTCTTCTGCTCGTCGCCGCGGTTTTGCAATGTCTCCCGTCGGCGCAGTTCTGGCATGGGGGCAATACCAACGCGCTGACGGCGATGACGTCATTCATGACCAAGACCGCGCAACCACATTGGCTGTCGTGGTCGGTGCGCCAGGTCGGAACCATCGCGGGATCCATGGGTGGGGGATTCAATATCGTCGTCATCCTTTGGCTGGTAGTAAGCGCAGTTGGTCTCTGGATGTCGGTCGCGCGACGTTGGAACTGGCCAGTGTGGACGTTGGTTATTGGTTGCGTTTTTTTCTGGTTCGCGTCAGAGGACACGGCACTTTTTGGGGGACTCGCGACCGACGTGAACTCGCTGCTCCCACTCGCGCTGCTGGCGACCTGCGCGCGACCGCGCTTACACGGCCAAGGCGCTCGCACTCGTCGTCTCCCGCTGGAGCTAACCAACAGTGCTGGTGCGGTGATTGCTACCTTCGCGTCCGCGATGATTCTCTTCGCGACGTTCTCAATGGGCGCCGCAACTTTCGCCAATGCCGAGACGACGTTTTACGAGGCTCATAACGGACCCGCGTCGGCGACGTCGGCGGTGGCGCCCACTTTCACGCTGACCGATCAGTTTGGCGCCACCTATACCTTGGGCGAGCACTCTAGCCACATCACCTTATTGACGTTCCTCGATCCGCAGTGCTACACCGACTGCCCACTTTTGGCGCAACAGCTCGAACATCTGCGATCTGAGTTGTCCAAAAACGCCAATCTCGACATTGTGGCGATCGCGGCCGATCCGTATCACGAGCAGCTCTCCAATCTTCGCCACTTCATCGCGATTCGGGGACTCTCACACGTGAAGAATTTTTATTTTGTAACCGGAAAATTGGCCACAGTGCGAAAAGTGTGGAAATCGTACGGCATTGGCGTGACGATGCGACCAACCGACAAGATGAGCGTCCACTCGGATTTCATGTTCATCATCAATGCCCATGGGAAACTGCGCTGGATCATCCCCGACGACCCATTAGCGAGTACCTCTGGAGTGGCGTCCGCGGTGTCAGAACTTCGAGGACTGCTCGCGTCAGAAGGCGTGCACTGATCGTTCAGTGACGCCGCCTAGAGCGTGTGCTCTTCGACGGTGGGATCGTGGACGGAGCGAAGGTACTCGTTGTAGCGCTCGAGGGCGTCGTGGCTCTTTTGGTCTGGGACCACGAGAGGGCGGGGGCCGTTTCGTTCCTCGTTCAGAAGCTTTCGCCACATATAAAGGGCGTACACCGCGAAGAGGGGCCACTCGAAGACGTAGGCCCAGGAGAGTTCGTTGCCCGATAAGGCGCGCGCTAACTCCACTGTGAAGGCTGAAACGCAAAGAAATTCAGCCAAAAACAGGCCAAAATGAATTCCAAGATTTTTCTTATTCTTTGCGCTCACCAATCTCCACTTTAGTGATGGTCCTCGTTATCCTTGGTTCGGAGTTTCAACGGAGACGCCTCGTCGCAAGGAGAGAAGTATGTCAAAGGGAGGGAGACTGGCAACGGTCCTTGGACTCTTCTTGGTAGCGGTAGGTCTTGTGGTCTGGGCGGTTGCCTCTTTCTTAACACCTGGCGTACCCGGTGGAGTAATGAACTTTACGAATACTCAAGCCGCGGGTCAGCCAGTGAATTTGACCGTGCAGACAGTTGGCGACCTCGGCTTCGGGTCGCATCCGACGTGGGTGTCGTATATGGTGAAGGACCCCACGACGGGTCAATGGGTCCACGACACGTCATGGAAATTGCCCGCAAACACCGTCGTGAACATGACCGTTATCCAGTACGACAGTGGTAGTCCACTGCGCAATCAAGAGTGGGGTCAAGTTCAAGGCACGATCAACGGATCGGCGACTTTGAACGGTAACCCATTGAGCGTGTACAACTCGAATACTGGCAACGGCGTCGCACACACGTTCGCAGTTCCGGCCATTGATTTGAGTGTTCCGCTCGTCGGCGTGAGCGGGAGCTTGACTATTTGTGACTTGGCGCCGTGTCACTTGAATTCGCCTCACAACACCGAGACGTTCAGCTTTAAGACGCCCGGAGCAGGTACGTACAGCTGGCAGTGCTTCGTGCCGTGTGGACTCGGCTACTTATTCGGAAATGGGGGCCCAATGTCAACGCAGAACTACATGGGCGGCGAACTGGAAGTGGTGGGTTAACGATGTCCTCAGAAAACGTATCGAAGGCCGAGCCGCGTCACCTGCGTCGATTGACGCTGATTTGGCTCGTGTTGTCCGTCGTGCTGGACCTGCTCTATTGGTTCCTTGTCGGCCCTCACGTACCGCCAGGGAGGATGACCTCTACGGCGGCGTCTGACCAAACGGACTTCAACATCCTTATGGTTATCGCCATGCCGGTTCTTATTGGCGTGTGGGAGTATTTGTTGTACGCATCCGTCATATGGCGCTCTAAGCGAGCAGGCGTGCCCGAGTCGGTCGGAGGACCGTCGGCAGCGGGTAACAAAAAGGCCGAAGTCTCGTGGATTGTCATCACCTCTGTCGTTGTCTTGCTACTCGCCATCTTCGGAACGGTTGAGGTCGTGGTCGGCCATGGTTCTGGCGGTGGCGAAGGACCCAATCCAATCTGGATGCCTGCTGGCGCGGTGAAGGCCGACACGGCGGCACTCGCTGGTACCGGTACGTGGACGCCGGGTAGCAATCAGGTGCTGCCCGTGCAGGTCATTGGTCAGCAGTGGAAGTGGACGTATCGCTACCCAACGTTTGGCGGATTTGAGTCGTCACAGTTGATTCTGCCCAATAACACCAGCATTGAGTTCAACGTCACTTCGCTGGATGTCATTCACAGTTTCTGGGCCTACCAGCTTGAGGTGAAGGCTGACGCGAACCCACAAGTGAACAATGTGGCATTTACTGAGACCCAACACTTGGGTAACTTCACCGTTCGCTGCAGTGAACTGTGCGGTATTTGGCACGGCTCAATGTTCAACTACGGCAAAGTCGTCTCTCAGTCGGACTTCATGAAGTGGGCGACCACGACAGAAGCCGCGAACGCTCAGAACACGCAGTACCTACCCGCGTTCGCGTGGACCTACGTGCCCGACGCCAACGGCGCTGCGGGCGGTTATTACCCAGACGGAAAACTCACGCCCTACAGCGCGGTGGAGACCTACGGCGCCAAGCAGCCGAATTCGTGATGAGAACAATCGTTGAGTTGGACACGGCGTTAATGAAAAGAGAAACGGAGTTGGCGCGATGACAATTAGCGCAGAACAGCCGACAGAGGTTGTCAGTGGAAGAACCGTACCGCCCGTACTGTCAGTACGGCCTGAACGAAAAGTTCCACGCTGGTTTAGCCAACACCTTGGTACCGCGATCATCGCTGGGTTCCTTGGCTACATCTTTGGACACTGGTTCGGCAACTACCTAACGAGCGGTTACGACTACGTCGATACTACGGGTCAGAACTCGACCGCGAACTTAATGGCTCTCGTCTTCATGGTCCTGGGTTGGCTCATTGGTATTGGCGCGCTTAACTATCCCATTGCCAAAATTTTTGGCCGTGCTCCACAAGTAGAGGTTGAATACGAAGGATGGAGTAAGTACCTTCGCTACAACCTTGACCACAAGGTCGTTGGACTGCAGTACGTGGTTGGTGTGTTGCTGTTCTTGTTCACCGGTGGCTTGTTGGCCATGGCGATCCGCACGGAGCTGTTGAATCCTACGACGCACGTCTTTAGCGCCGACACTTACATTAAGATCGTGAGTGAACACGGCACGATCATGATGATGATGGCCACGTCCATCATCGTTGGTCCGCTGGGTAATTACTTCGTGCCGCTGATGATTGGTGCACGCCGCATGGCGTTCCCGCGTATCGAAGCTTTTAGTTTCTGGATCTTCGCCGCGGGGTACATGGTGATCTTCGCGGCGCTACCGTACGGTGGTTTTCCGACGGGATGGACGGGCTACGCGCCGTTGCAGACTCAGGCCGGTCCCGGCATGGTGTCCTACCTATTTGGTTTTGCCGTGATTGGCCTGGGCATGATGGCGGCGGGCTTCAATATCGCCGTGACGGTCATTAATTACCGCGCGCCGGGAATGACGTGGAGTCGAGTGCCGGTCTTTGTCTGGGGCATCGTGGCCACGGCGGCGTTGTTGACGCTGGCAACACCAGTGTTGTTCGCCGCGGGACTCTTTGGCCTGCTCGACAAGACTGTGTTGACAGCCTTCTACGTGACCGAGCACGGTGGGAGTTCGTACCTGTGGCAGAACTTGTTCTGGTTCTTCGGTCACCCCGAGGTGTACATCATGGCGTTGCCGGGATTTGGCATCGTCGGCGAGATCATCCCGGTCTTCTGTCGAAAGCCGCTCTTCGCGTATCGAATTGCTGCCGCGGGAATGATTGGCGTGGCGCTATTGTCGTTCTTCGTCTGGCAGCACCACTTGTTCCAGAGTGGTATCAACCCCGACATGCGACCGCTCTTCATGCTCACCACCGAGTTGATCTCCATCCCAACAGGATTCATCTTCTTGGTGGGGATGGGCACGTTGTATAGGGCGAAGATCAGATTTGAAGTACCAATGATGTTCTGCATGGCGGTGTACTTCAACTTTCTCATCGGCGGCGTGACGGGTGTCTTCCTCTCCGACGTGCCAGTGAACGTGACGGTGCACGGAGGCTTCTTCGTGCTCTCGCACTTCCACTACACGATTATGGGTGGGCTTGTCTTCGCCTTCATGGCCGGACTGTACTTCTGGCTGCCGAAGATGACGGGCAGAATGATGAACAAGAAGCTCGGACTGTGGCATTTCTGGACGATGTTCGTCTTCTTTAACTTGACGTTCTTCCCAATGTTCATCATCGGGCTCTTGGGCCAGCCCCGTCGAGTCTTCACGTACGCCAAGAATTTGCAATTTCTCAATGACTTCTCTTCAGTCAGCGCGTTCCTTCTGGGCCTCTCGTTCCTAATCTTCTTTGCGAACTTGATGTGGTCGATGTTCATAAACCCCGAGAAGGCGCCGGCGAACCCCTGGGATTCACTCGGACTCGAGTGGCAAACGGCGAATCCAATTCCGCACTACAACTTTGAGCGGATTCCAGTGATCATGACCGATCCGTATCACTACAGCGAAGTGGGCGCGCCCGCGTTGGCCGATTTTGGCGAAGACACGCATAATCCGGTCCAGAGTTCATCGACCTACGACGACCCTACGAATTAGGGAGTGGAGAGCAAGAGTATGACTGATACGTACAAAGATTCTGAGAGAATGACTAACACGCCGGAAGAGCTTGAATTTGAACTCCGCGCGCACGTTGGATCACTGTGGAGTGGTGGACGGCTCTTTATTGGAATGTACACGTTTCTTCTGGCGTCGTTAGCGTTCAGCTACTTCTATCTGCGTTCCAGCAACAATGGACTGTTGTGGCGACCCAATCACGTGACGGCGCCAACGGCATATGGATGGAGCATCTTCTCGTTGATGGTCCTCATGGCGTTGCTCGCCAACTTCGGGCAGGTTCGCCTTCGCAAGGGAATGGTCGTTGACTGGCAAGTGGCCGGTTGGACGGGTGTGGCGGCTGGATTGCTCGCTCTGTTCCTTCAGATTTGGGAGTTCCAGGCGGTGCCCTTCAACCCAGGTTCCAGTGGCTACGCTTCGACGTTCATCGGCTACTGCGTGATGAACCTCTTGACGATTCTCGTCTCGACCTATTGGTTAGAGACGACGGTGGCACGCTCGTTGCGCATGCACAAAGAGTTTGACGGCGCCAAGCCTGAGTTGTCGATGAATCCTGCGGCGCAGTCGTTCAGGGCGAACGTCGCGTCGATGACGTACTTTTTGGGTTTTGTTGCTCTTTCGAGCGCGTTACTCTTCGCGATGTTCTACTTGATGTAATGCGTTTCGATGTGTGATGTCGTACTGTGGAGACCAGAGGAAAAATTTAAGTGATAGAGACTAGGTGGTAGTGATGCTAGGTGTGGATCCCTTTATTGGACCTCAAGTACAAACAATGGTCGTGTTGCTGGGCGTGTTCTTCGCAGTTGTTATATGGGGATTTTTCCAGCGCAACCACTCGGAGTGAGCGCAGAGTCAACCCGCGACGCTCAGTTGTCCACGAAGGACCTCTGGAAGGGCGCTGTAGCGCTCACTGGTCTCGTTCTTTGGCTGTTGTTTCTTTTCCCGCCACTCCTCACGTGGTCGCGTGAGTATGAGTTCGTGCAAGCAACGCAGTTCTGTGTGTTCGCGCTCGTCACCCCTTGTCTCATCGTTGCGGGGAGTCCGTGGCGGGGGCTCGGTCTTTCTACGGGGCAGTCAAATCGCCTCAGCAATGATGGCGCCCAGGTCGTTGAGGGCCACGCGCGATTGTTTGATCGACACGCGCTGTCTCGCAAATCACGGCACGGCCATCGACGTGGCGTATCGCTGTTGCTGTTCTTCATCGCCCAAGCGATTTTCTGGCGCTCGTCGCCAGTAATCAGCGCACTCGTTCGTCACCCGTGGCTCTCGGTGCTCGAATCGGTGACCCTTGTGGTTGGTGGAATCGTGCTGTGGATTGAGTTAATCGAATCGCCACCGCTGAGTCCTACGACAACGCGGCCATATCGAATTGGCATGTCGACGATCGCGATGTGGACCGTCTGGGTTCTCGCCTACCTGTTAGCGATGGCGCACAATTCGTGGTATCCGGCACTACATGACGGCGTCACTCGCGTTATTTCGACGTCGGCTGATCAGCAATTGACGGCCGGCTGCATGTGGTTCATCTCCGCGGGCGTCTTCTTGCCCCTCGTGTTCTCGAATCTGTCTCGGTGGCTTCAAGCCGAAGATGACCCCGACGATGAGCTCTACCACCTCGTCCGTCAAGACAATACACGTGGGTTCTTCGGCCCGAACCCGTAGTACCCAGACTTCCTAATGACGGAGTTACTCGCGTTATTTCGACGTCGGCTGATCAGCAA
>Ga0208850_1000003_pt1 | contig 142679 bp, 128 predicted proteins | sample NGESurshal092012_5_FD_184475 | JGI IMG/M metagenome (GOLD analysis project Ga0208850, IMG submission 184475) | Arctic peat soil microbial communities from Barrow, Alaska - NGEE Surface sample 210-2 shallow-092012 (SPAdes) | ecosystem: Environmental > Terrestrial > Soil > Wetlands > Peat ... | reverse complement strand
CGCAGGAGGTGTCAGGGGAGCCTTCACACGGTGGAGTTCGTCGTCTGATCCCAATTCCTGGAGCCGCACCGTTGCCGTGGGCGCTACCGTCTGGATGCGCTTTTCACCCGCGTTGTCAATACATGATTGCCGATCGATGCATACACGACGTGCCGCCTCTCGTCTCGTTAGAAGGAGATCGGAAAGTACGATGTGTGCGCGCGAACGAACTTGATCTTCGGGGTATGGAATGAGCGTAGTGAGCGATGATGCCCAATTGCTGGTGGTCGAAGACCTCCGGGTAACTTTCCGCGAGAAATTTGCCTTGCGTGGCGCTCGACATGTCCAAGCCGTATCGGAAGCGTCGTTTGAGATTGCTTCTGGAGAGACGCTCGGTCTTGTAGGTGAATCGGGTTCGGGAAAGTCCACGACTGCGCGGGCGATTTTACGTCTCGTTGAACCTAATGGTGGCACCATTACGTGGCGAGGCAGGGATATCACTAAGGTGCCGAAGAGAGAAATGCGTGCGCTACGAGGTGAGATGCAGATGATCTTTCAGGATCCCTATTCATCTCTTGATCCGTCCATGACAATTGCCAATATTGTCGCGGAACCCTTGCGCGTCAATTCCGCGATGTCGCAAAGTGAACGCTACGAGAGAGTTGCTGAGGAACTCGTACACGTTGGCCTCTCGAGTGCACATATGCAACGATATAGTTACGAATTTTCGGGCGGTCAACGCCAGCGAATATCAATCGCGCGCGCGCTGATCCTTAAGCCACGTTTCTTGGTTTGCGACGAAATTGTGAGTGCATTAGACGTTTCGACACAAGGCCAGATCTTGAATCTCTTGCTTGATCTACAAGAAGAGAGCGGTATTTCATTGCTCTTTATAACTCACAATTTAGCGGTAGTTCGACGAGTGAGTCAGAGAATCGCCGTCATGTATCTTGGTGAGATAGTTGAGGTCGGTCCCTCGGAGCGGGTGTACAACGCACCAGCGCATCCCTACACTCAAGCGTTGCTCTCAGCAATTCTCGAGACGAATCTCGAAACTAAGAAGTTGAAGAAGAGCCGAATTGTACTAGCGGGAGAAATGCCAGACCCTGCGTCGCCACCTGCGGGCTGTCGCTTCCACACTCGTTGTCCCCAAGTAATGGATATATGTCGTAGGGAACGTCCCGTAGTAACGACCGTGTCCGGTGGCGGCTCGGTCTCGTGCCACCTTTATCCGTCGTCCGCGTCGGGCAATAACTCTGGATCGACTCTTGGGGCGAGCGTTACGTTGAAGCCGAAGCGGTAAATAGGACGCTATGACGTCCCATTCCAACCCAACGCTATTAGCGGGGATTCGAGTTCTTGATTTAGCTGATGAGCGTGGTGAAATGTGTGGTCGGTTTCTTGCCGACCTCGGTGCCGACGTGCTTCGAGTTGAGACACCTAGTGGCGAGACGACAAGGAAACTCCCGCCCTTAGTCGGGGAACTCAGCGCCTCCTTCGCCTGGCGAAACGCGAACAAACGAGGCCTGACGTTAGACACGACGTCGAAAACAGGCGGCATGCTGTTGGAGCGACTGCTCAAGACCTCGGATGTTTTACTATCATCGGTCCGTCATTCGATGAATGACATTGAGGAGATTACGAGTCGGCATCCGCATCTCGTTGTCGCAACCATAAGCGACTTTGGATTGGGTGGTCCGTATGGGTCATACGAAGGTAATGAGTTGATCGATTTCGCATTGGGTGGGTCGATGAAGCGATTTGGTCCAGCCGAAAAGGCCCCTCTCATTCCACCAGGTGCATTCGCATACGACATTGCTGGCGTTCATGCCGCGCTCTATACCGTCATGTCACTTCTTGCTCGTATTCGCTCTAAGCGCGGTGGCCATCTCGATATCTCAGTTGTCGAGTCAGTTGCAAACACAGCCGACTGGTCGATACCTGCGGGAAGTAGAAGTACCGTTGCGGTGCAGCGTGCCGGAGCGAGCGTCTACTACCCAATTTTTCCGTGTGCTGACGGACATATTCGAATGGTGATTCCCCTTCTCCCGCGCCAATGGCTAGGGCTGAAGAAGTGGTTGGGGGAACCTTCGGAATTAGCCGGAGATCATTGGAATGACGTGCAAGTACGCCTAGGAAACGAGATCCTGAACGATATTCTCCGAGGGTTCTTTGCGAGTAAATCTCGAGTGCAGTTGGCTCACGAAGCTCAGCGCCACGGTGTCCCCTTAACGCCAGTGCTACTGCCGACCGAAGTAATGACCAATGAGCATGCGCTCGCCCGAGGGACGTTTGCTAAGTTCGAGATTCAATCTGGTCACGACGGGACCGTCGCTACGGGCTCTTTTGAGATTGATGGGCAACGTATTGGCTATAGAAAACGCGCTCCATCTCTTGGTGAACACAACAATGAGATCTATTGCGACGAGTTGGGTCTCACTCCTGATGAGTTGACGGCGTTACGCACCGGAGGAATCCTGTGAGTGATCAGGTATATCCATTTGAGGGTATCCGGGTCCTCGATTTTGGCATTGGCGCCGCCGGAGTTGAGGCGGGTCGGTTTTTTTCTGAGTGGGGTGCCGACGTCATCAAGGTTGAGTCGATTGTTCAACTCGACTTCCTGCGCATCACTGTGGGCAGCATGATGAATCCCCTTTTTGCATCATCTAGTCGAACAAAGCGGAGTCTCGGAGTAAACGTGCGGGCGCCCGAAGGCTTGGCGCTCGTTCACCGGCTCGTCGAACAGAGTGACGTGCTGATCGAAAATAGTCGAAAAGGCGCCATGAAGCGGATCGGCCTCGGATGGGAGACGCTCCACGAGATAAATCCAAGACTCGTCATGCTCTCAAGCCAACTTCTTGGAAGCAACGGCCCGTGGAGCGACTGGGCGGGTTACGGGCCAAACGTCGGGGCAGTTGCCGGATTAACGTATCTGTGGAATCATCCAGAAGATGGATCACCGCCGGTCGGCGTGTCAACTATCTATCCCGATCACCTAATAGGACGATTGCTCGCGCTCGGGGGAACGGCTGCGTTGATCGGACGTGAGAAGTCTGGCGTGGGCGCTCATGTGGAGGTTGCACAGTTCGAAGCTGTTATTGGAATGATGGGTGACCTGCTGCTCGCAGAAAGCATTGAGCCCGGAAGTGCGCAGCCGCAGGGTAATGTTCGTGATCGTGGCGTGCCGTGGGGACTCTATCCCTCAAGTGGCGACGACGAATGGCTAGCGATCACTGTGCGCGATGACGATCAGTGGCAACGTCTCGTTCATCAACTTGGCGATCCGCTGTGGGCAGATACCGATCTTGACAACGTGGTCGGCCGCTTGCGTCGTCGAGAGGAGATTGATAACGAGCTTGCGAAATGGACGTCGCAGAGGTCCGCTGAAATGTCAATGCACGTATTGCAGCGCGCTGGAGTTCCGTCGGCCCTTATTCAGACTGCACAGGATCAACTGAAGGACCCTCAAATGAACCACAGAGGTTTCCCGCGTCCGATGGATCAGCCCGGCGTAGGAGCCCTTCTGCTCGAAGGGCCAGCGTTTAGGGGTAATGGACTCCCAGAACCGATTATTCGGGCGGCGCCAGATCTGGGTGAGCACACTCGAGAAATTTGTCGTGATCTTTTACAACTCAGTGACGAACAGATTGAAGAACTACTTTCGCGTGGCGTGCTCGAAGAGAGCGCCACTCAGGATGCGACCTCAACGGCTTAACCGTTATTTGACTCTGACCCAAGGAACTCGCGTCTCGAAGGTTGTTGAATTTCGAGTGAGTGACCTCCTAGCAATTAAAAACCAAAATGTCTGAACGCTGACGCGAGACACTTACTCTCGACTCGGTGCAAAGAATTGTGAATGCGATTGGTTGACGGCAAGATTCGATTTATCGATACGGTACGAAGCGTTGGTCGTATGTTGATACTCGACAATCCTTGAGCCTCCTCGTAATTTTACGGGAGGTGACCGAAATTTAGCTGCTGATCTGCGATTATGCTTCCCGTTCAGGGCGAGATTAGATTGCATTTATCCAAATCTGAAGTCTCGAAACTCTGACTTACTGGTGGCTTTTTTCACAAGTGAATTGTTCGATGCGGTTTATCAATCAAGTCTCTCAATGATGGTGGCGTTCGCCATGCCGCCCCCTTCGCACATTGTCTGAAGTCCGTAGCGCGAGCCGCTTTGTTCCAATTCGTTCAGAAGTGTCGTCATAAGCCGTGCCCCCGAAGCTCCCGTTGGATGTCCAAGAGCGATAGCGCCTCCATTTACGTTGACGTGGTCGGGATCGGGGTGAATTTCCTTTTCCCAGGCCAGTACCGCAGATGCAAAGGCTTCACTTATTTCAATACGATCAACGTCATCAATTTTGAGACCCGAGCGCTCTAGTACTTTATTGGTCGCAGCAATCGGTCCCGTTAACATTGCGACAGGATCGGATCCAACGACCGAGAAGTCGACAACACGAGCTCGTGGACGAAGTCCGAGTCTGTTAGCAACAGTCTCACTCATAATGAGGAGAGCTGCCGCGCCGTCAGAGATTTGGGAAGAATTCCCCGCAGTGACTTTGCCGTCAGGCTTAAACGGCGTCTTGAGTTTCGCGAGTTGCTCGAGAGAGGTCTCCCTAATTCCTTCGTCACTACTCACCTCAGAACCATCGTGTGAGACTTCGCCGCTACTAGGATTGCGGCGTCGCTCGAACACTTCAATGATTTCGTTCTTGAATCGAGACTCATCGCGGGCACGTGCAGCTAGCGTGTGGCTGCGCAACGCAAAGTGGTCTAACTCCTCGCGTGTCAGGTCCCACATGTCGCAGACGAGCTCGGCCGCGAGGCCCTGTGGGATGAGGCCGCGAATCCCCGCGTATTCGCGATCAAGATACCGCTCGCGAGTTTTTTCTCCTAGTGGCTCGCCGTATATTCCTCCAGCCACCCCAGCATCCATTGAGACGATGCTCATACATTCGACTCCCGCCGCTATCACGACGTCGTAGGCACCTGCCATAATTCCCTGAGCCGCAAAATGCAGCGCTTGTTGAGAAGATCCACACTGTCGGTCGATCGAAGTAGCGGGCACGGATTCGGGAAAACCAGCGGCCAGGACGGCACTTCGTCCGACATTGCCAGCTTGCGCGCCGACCTGCACAACGCAACCCATAATGACGTCGTCAACTAATCCAGGATCGATGTCGCTCCGCTCGACGAGTGCTGTGAGTAGTTTCGACGCAAGTTCAGCCGGATGCCATCCAGAGAGTTGACCGTGTCGCCGTCCAAGTGGGGTTCGAACAGCGTCAACGATGACGGCGCTTTCCATGTATGTGCTCCTCATTATGAATTATTCAATTTCAACTTCATGCGTGGTCTCGGGCTCCTTATTAAGAGTAGTAACGAAACATGTTCGTACGCGCGCATCTCAACTTTGACTAATGTACCCGTTCATTAGGGACGATTGATTGGGAACGCTTAGCGATTGTTATACACTGCCGGGCGGCGTTCATGAAATGCGTTGCTCTGCTCTTGTTGATCGAGGGTTCCAATAGTGACCATTTGCGTGCGTGCTTCTAGGTCGATCGCTGTTTCCAAACTGGGTGTCTCTAGCACTGACCACATTGTCGCCTTCGTCATCCAGACCGAGAACGGGTTATTGAGCAGAATCTGATCAGCGAGCTCATACGCGGCGTCGAGCAACTGGTCTGGGGGAACTACCTTCAGTACGAGTCCGATTCGCTCGGCCTCTTCCGCCCCAAGATCTCGACCGGTCAGCAGAAGTTCAGCCGCTCTTGTGAATCCAATTGACCGCATCAGTAACCAGCTAAGGCCCATCTCGCATCCGGATGCGCCGAGTGTCCTAATGAAAGCGTCACGAAATTTTGCGGTCGAAGAGGCGATCCGTAGATCAGCACCAAGAGCCAGTGGATAGCCCCCGCCCGCAACGGCGCCGTTGATGGCCGCGATTATTGGTTGAGGCATTGCTCTCATTCGCCCCACCATCGTCGCCAAGTGCTTTTGCTGAAACATATGCGACTGCATCGCGCCAAGGTCGGGATCAAGCCACTTCGGTCCGGAATCATGGACTTTGATGTCATGGCCCGCGCAAAAACCTTTGCCGGCTCCTGTCAACACGACGACTCGACAGTTTGCGTCATGAGTCAGCCGGTCAAAGATTGAAAATAACTCGTCTATTGTTTCCGACGTAAAAGCATTGAGGGCTTCGGGGCGATTGAGCGTGAGCAGCGTAACGTGGGGTCGCGGTTCTTCAACGATGATGTCGGACACAGTGACGTCTCCTTGTGGCGTAGGGCCATCGCCGTGTTGGCGAGTAGAACAAAATGTTACTTGACACCCTCGCCGGGCGTCAGGAAAATGGCACTCGCTTTGTTGGTTTCGAGTGAACTGGTGAGTAACCGCCGTAATTGCCAGCTATGTGCCAATCAATTGAACCGACGCCTTGATGAAGAACTCCCAAGATTCAAGTGAGTTCAGTTCATGGAGCAGATTCGAGTCGACCCTCGAGGACTTTCACTATCGCTATGCCCGTCTCTCAAAAAACGGAGCCGCCCTTTGCAATGAGGGAGGAAACGTGAGGTCATTGCAATCCATTCCGGAGCACACCTTGAAAAGCTTGAAAGGACTTATCGATTGACTAGTATGCTCAAAAGTCGCTCCGTCGAGATGAAGTGATTCTGAGAGAAATACCTGAGGCATAAAGATGGACGCTCGAAGTACTTCAGTCATTGGACAACATGGCCATTACTGAAAGTACTTCGAAGGTGCAGGGTGATCGAAAACTGCCCGCGAGGGAGGTCCGCCTTTTACATGCCTCGGACACACACCTTGGTCTTGCTGCAACTCCCACGGCCAACGAAAGAGCGTTCGTCGCTCTTATTGACTATGCGACGTCCAACGATGTGCACGTCCTAGTACTTGCTGGCGACGTTTTCGATTCCTCTCGGGTGGGCTTGAAAATTTTGGAATGGACAGCCGCCGAACTCAATCGTCTCGATTGTCCGGTCGTCATTCTCCCCGGTAATCATGATATTCATGGCGACGTCTCGGCCTTTGCCACGTTCGACTTCGAACTGCATTGTCCCAACGTTCACGTGCTCGACGAACCCGGTGGCGAGAGCGTGCATCTTCCAAGTCTCGACGTGACCTTTTTTGGTCGCGCCGTGTACGATCATCAGTCGTCCTTTCGGCCCCTCGCCGACATTCCACCTCGACCCGATACAGGGTGGTGCGTCGTCATCGGACACGGACTCGTACTTGGCGACGACGGCCCCACGGATCGTGGCTCGCCAATTTTTCCAAGCGATCTCAACGTGATTGACTGGGACTACGTTGCGCTGGGTCACGTCTCAACCTATGAACAGATTCAGCTTGAACCAGCCCCGGTCTTCTACTCGGGAAACTTGGCGAGTTCCCGCGACGGTATCCCCGGAGCGGTGTTGGTCGAAATGGTGCCTTTGCGTGGGGTCTATCCCACCTGGATTCCACTCGGTACTTAATCTTTGTAGTTACTCGACGTGGGGCGTCGTACTTTGAGTTAATCTCAACGCAGTTTTCCATTCTGGTTCTGTCACGAGGTGTCTTTTCTGGAACCGTGCCAGCCTCTTTTCGCCACGTCGATATCCAATGTCGCAATCGATCTGTTGTCGCGAGTTTTTGCGATTCAATTGCCGCGCGAGCCGGACTCGCGTTGCTGAGAATTTGTCAGAGGGAGATCGGTCAATCTATAAAGGGGGGAGTACTGCGTCGTTGACGTGCCCGCGTTCGAGTAGGTCTTCGTCGCATCTGGAGGAATTGTGTTGCTCGTCGAGATGGCTGTGGATCGTTGGCAACGAGACTCGGGCAATGGAAGCTGCGGTGAAGAAATCTGAATCCGAATTTGCTTGCAGAGTATGAGAGATTTTGCGACGGCAGTAAGATGCTTGCAGATTCGACGAACGACGAAAGGATTACTTGTAACTCCTTTTGCGTTTTGAGATTATCAAGACCCCTTAAATGCCAAGGGGTGGTTGAGAATTTGAAGTGAGAGTAAGTCTGCGACGTTGTTGGAGTGGGGGATACCTGTGGATACTGATCGATCAAGTGCTGTAGAGGGACTGCGACGTGCTGCCTTGTTTCATGAACTTGATATTCCAGAAATAGTTGCGCCCGAGGATCACGATGTTGTGGTCAATCGGCATAGATTTCACTACCTCGCTGCGGGCAACGAAGGTGCGCCCACACTCCTCTTCCTCCATGGAGCTGCCCTCACTGCTCACACGTGGGACCTCGTCGCTCTGAGTTTGTCTGACTCATATCGATGCATTGCCCTTGATCTTCGTGGTCATGGTGACAGCGAATGGTCGCCCGAGATGGACTACAGCCTTGAAGCAAACGTCCGCGATGTCGAGGGTTTCGTTGAGTACTTGGGGCCCGGCAAACTCGTGGTGATAGGGCTTTCGCTGGGCGGGATGACTGGACTTCTATACGCCGGAAGTCACGCTGATCGGCTTGACGGCATTGTCATTGTGGATATTGGTCCACAGTTCAATGTTGATGGTGCACGTCGAATCCGTCAATTCAGTCAACAGCAACATGAACTTGATTCTGTCGATGCCTTTATCGACCAAGCAATGGAATTCAATCCCACGCGAGACCCTGAATTACTCCGCAGCAGCTTGTTACACAACTTGCGAAAACTTCCTAATGATAAGTGGACGTGGAAATACGACCGACGTCATTGGGAGCGCACTGATTTTAATGGCATGTCGAATATCGCGACTGCTCTTTCGGACGCGGTCCCTCGAGTTACTTGCCCTTCGCTTGTGGTCCGAGGGGAGACAAGTGAAGTCTTCTCAGCAGAGAATGCTGAGGAACTCGCGTCGAATCTGCCGCATGCGCGGTGGGTCGAGGTTCCGCGTGCGGGTCATACGGTGCATGGAGATAATCCCGGAACTTTTTCATCGGAGTTGCGAGCGTTCCTGACAGAAATCCACTTCTAGTTCGTTCAATCAGTAAGCGCTGTCGAGACAGACGAATGTTCTGCATTTGGTGGGCCGCCCGGGTCTCTATCCCGGCATCTTGGGATTAAAAGAGGGGTCAGACCAGTTTTTATGGTCTAACGATGCGCGAAAAGTCCTATATAAAAGGAAAACTCGTTCGCTGAGGTCGGCTTCGTTTATCAGTATTCGGTTAGTCCGTGGGATAAAGCGTGGGATTTTTCATCAACCTTTCCATCAATCGATGCTTGTCCACTTACCTACGTTGCGCGGAAGATTAAATTCAATTCTCGAGTTTCAACTTGTGAATGCGTTCGATAACCCCAATGATTGTTTCTAGGTCATGCTTTTGGTTCATTTTGTCGACCAAAGTATTAGGTTCCGTTGGCAATTCTTCCGTACCACGAGCCGTTCTGCCGTCCGGCGCATCGTCGCCAAAAGCATCAAAGTGTGACTTGTAAATCACGCCGCTAAAACCCATTGTTTCTTTCCAGTCGATACCTCGGGCATTTGCAAGAGCAGGAATATCTATCTCTCCTTCAACGTGCAAGGGTGAGATGTCGTTATATAGTCGAGCGAGCCAACCGAGACGCAAGACCCTCAATCCCCAACGCCGCTTTCCTGCGATGGACCTTGTAAGAATATATGGTTCGACGAGCCACGTACCTTGAATTAAGGCGAGATACCACTTCTGTAGTGGAGGCGTTAGCTCGAGAAGCTTCATCTCAATCAATTCAGCAAGGTCGTTGATGCCATTGACGTATTCGATAGCCTGTTTTTCTAGTTTTAGATATTTCCCGTTGTCTAGATTGTGGTCACGAAAGCGTTGGAACTCGTAAACCCTTTGAGCGCTGTAAAGGATTTCAGGGTCTACATCTAGCAAGAGTGGTGAACGAGGGTTTGAGCGCGGGAACTCTTGTAATAGTTTTTGCAATCGTCCCTCAGAATTGGCAACTTCCCACAATTCGCGTGCACGGATGAAGGTGTCAAGTTGCATATGCAATCTTTGGACTTTCTGCTGCGACTTTAGAACATCCTGTTGGGACTTCATAATCTCTTGTTGCGATTCCAGAGTTATGCCTTGTCGATTCAGTAACCAAAGTTGAAACGCGAGTATGACCAACGTTAAGCCTGCGGTCACAATTGCTGAGAGGTAATACACATTCTGGATAGAAGACATTATTAGGCGCTTCGCAAATATTTGAGTAGGGATTTCATAGACCTAATTGCTGATCTAATTTCCTGTAAGTAGCTATTGACTCCAAAAGCTCGTTGGGTTATGCCGTGCGCTGTGTAGCCCGGGACGAGTCCAATTGTTTCGACTTCAACCGAGTAGGGGACACCAAGAATTCGAATCGCATCAGTGTGCTGAAATGGAGAATAAATAGCGGAAGTGACTAACAAGATTCGCTGATTTCGTTTCAGGTTGACATAGTTTCTTGCCCAAAATGTATATGTGTCGGCTGTGTTGGCCCGTCGTAACAGTGGTTCCGAGGACGGAGCGGAGATGACGCTTATGTGTTTTGAACCGTAAGCGTATTGAATTTCGAGCATTGAGGAATTCACTTCATTGGTTACGAGTCCGCCTAGTCGACTAGTTGAAGACGTTAATGAGAACTCCCGTCGAACGGCAAAATCCAAGACATCAATCTCCGACGCGTCTCCATCAAGTCCAAACATGTTGGCAATCGCTTGTTCTTCATCTGACAGGATCCGAAACGACCCTAGTGCGGTAATTTCTGATATCTCCAGTCCAGCGCGCATCAATTCCGCAGCCTTTGATGGACGTAATATGCACGCTCGCACTAGTCCACCGAGTATTAGCAAATGGTCGTAGGACTGGTGGCGAGGTCTCAATTCAGTGAGCATCCCTAAAGCTTGAGAACTCTTGAGTACAGTTTCTACCTGGACGGGACTCATTGATGTTGATGGATCAAAATTTCGCTCCGTGCCATTTCTGAAATCCCAGTGCATCTCAGTAAATGTGTCCAGCTGGTCGAGTCGCGAGTCGAGGTCACCGGAGAAGTCTGAGCCACCAAAACTGTTGACGAGCGAACGGATTGCTGATGAAGAAACCCAGCGGTCAATCTCGTCAATGAGCATCTGGGGACTTGATTCAATCGGTGACCAATCTATTGGGGCCACTTCGAAGGTTGTCATCGCTTCATCTCTTTATGAATGTCTCATTTTCCATCAAGTCCCCGATTGAGTAATACACTATTTCGTCTTAAGTTGAAGAGCTGGCGTCCAATTTTTCTACCTTGAGACGTAGTAGCTAACCGAATTTGCATCGTAGTTCGCGACCCACAAGCTTCGGCCGTCAAATGCCAATGCGCTTAGACCACGACCGTTCTCGATTGAGGTGTTCACGATGGTCCTGATGAATCTCCCGCTGGAGTTGTACTCTCCCACGGAATAGTGCGGCGTCGTGAGTATGACGAACAGGTCAGAACCGGTGAACAGCAACTGCCCTGGACCATCGATATGTTGCACGCTTCTCACGTACGCTCCAGTGGAAGCCTTGTATTCAACGAGGTCGTAGTTGCTACTTCCTGAAGCCCAAAGAAGTCCGCTGTGGTACGACACACCTCCAACGTTGGAAAGGCTGCCCGCGGAAACAGCGACCGTGTGTCGCAGGTAAGCACCGGTTCGTCCGTTGAATTCGGACACGTCAACCCCACCTTGGTCGGCGACCCAGACATCCATACCAGCTGCGACCATGCAAATCGGCCATTCGATCGTCCAATGTGGACCCAGTTGCCCCTGTGTCAATGTCTTCACGGAATTCCCCGTAACGGTATTGATAATCGCGAAAGATGCCGGTACACCCGTGTTGGGGAAATTCCCAACCCACAGGTTGGTTCCGACGACAGCCAATGAGATGGGTGCTTCGATATTCGACCCGGAGATGGTTCTAATGAGCGCTCCCGTTGAGGCGTCGATTTCTGTCAAGGAGTTCCCACGCCAGTTCGCTACCCAAATGTTGGTTCCGTCGAATGCCAACGCATCGGGACAATCGAACTTATATGTCGCGTTACCGATCTCGTTAACAATCTGTTTGGTGACAATACTGATTTCCGTCAACGCGTCACCTCCACAACTTGCGATCCACATATTGCTTCGACTTCGGACGATCGCGTCGGGCTGAGATGGCACGGCAATCGTTTGACCGACCCGCCGTGGGTATGAGGTGACATTTCCAAACAAAGTTGTAGATGTTCTAGGCAACGTCGAAGTTGTAGGTGCAGTGCTACTCGACGAGTTTCCATCCGCTGAGGCAGTAGTACTGACTAAGGCACCGCCCAAGACCAGTGCGAGGGACAGCAGGAAGCGACATCGTATGAGGAGGTGAGGGAAAACTGACATGTGCTTCTCCAAGTGTGACGGGCTATGGCGAGATTAGCCATCAGCACGGGCCAGTGCTTTGCTCGTTCCGCGAGGCCTTACCGAATACCGACTAGTGCCTTCTGTCGATGCTGTAGATAGTTTGAGAACGTGGGGGGTAGGTCATCCCGTTAACTAAACGAGCAGCGATCTCGTGCCCGAAAATTAAGGAAAATCTGGACGTTGGCGGATGCTGAAAGACATCAGAGAACGTCCACGCACATTCTCCCGGCACCTTGGGATCCATAAAAGGCCCTCCGGGTGCGTCCCTGGTCGTCCATCTTTCCTGGTCAGGGCCATCGCCTCGTCCACCGTCGTCTGAAGAAATCCTCTCGAATCTGGGCCTCAGGCTACAAAATTGGCTACATGAACTCGGTTCTGGCGTCGTCGGAGTTATGAGGTTCGAGAACGCCGACGGTGAGATTTTCGAATTACGAGTGGAGGGTTGATTTAGTGTTTCTCCGTTGAGGCTTAGTGAGATAAAAGACAGTCGACGCGACTTTCGCGTCAAATGTGATTAAGAAATGCTTTTGGCCGAATGGTAGTTACATAAGCGAAATTGTTCGAAAACTTTAGTGGATTTTGGACACCGAATGGTCCGTAGTTGTGAATCGAGCGGAATTTCTTGGATATAGATTCTTCGGTTACCTGCCTCTTATCTCAAACAAAAGAGGCGCCGAGTCCCCGTCGGAACGACACATTCGCTGGCGACAGCAGGCCATTGATGGCATGCTTCAGTCACTGCTCTTCGAGATTGGCGGATCGTAAATGGCGGAGTTCAATCAAAGTTGGATTGAATTAGTTCCACGAGTGCCACCTGGTGTGTCCGACGACCCACGATTTCAAGACGGCCTGCGGCGTCTCGAAGCGAGGGGGCAAGGTTATTTGGGCAAAGTCTTGTATTGGACGAATCAATTTGGTGTTGCTTTGGTCGGCTTGGACGAGATACTTCGTGGCATCCGTTTCGTCGCTCGCTTGTCAGCGGGATTCATTGAGGAGCTTGACGGTGAATTTGGGATAATCGTCTATACGGAGCGTCACGAAGAGGCTGAGGACGGATCGGACGATCAGGCTTTGGATTCGAGCTTGAGATTATCGATCGATAATCGGAGTTTTCCCATAATTATTAGGGAGTCCTATGTCGAAAGACACTGGTGCACTTCCCCTGAGGTCACGACTCCGACGGGAGCACGAGCGACGTGTTGGGTTCTCTCACGCGGATACGGGGGTTGGTTGATACCTAGGCATGCAATCAATCCATTCGGTGCAAACGTCACCTTCAGCGATGGTGGCCGTGGGCGAGTGGTTGATCATTTTGGCGAATGCATTGACGCAGCAGTAGTATCCAGCACGGTTGAACCACAGGGTTTGTCGAAAAAGCGTGCATCATGGCCAATTGTTGCTGGTCAGCCCCTTCTAGTGACCGATGCACCGGGAAGTCACGTGGACGTTTCCGTCATTGACGTTGATTTGAATCTCGGAGTCCTGAGAAGTGATTTCTTTCCCATTCGTTTTAGTACGGATTGGGGAGGGAAGCCTGGCCAATCTGGGGCTTTGATTGTGGAGCCTTTATTGGGAGAACCTGCCGGGAGTTATCTAGGAATCCTCCGACCGAGAAATCAGTCATACATTCCAAAGGGAGCAACGACAACTCCGACTGTTACTGGCTACGCACAATCTTGCTTCCAACTAGAAAATATTGCAGGAATGGAGTTTTTCTTATGAGCAAATCAAAAAACAAATCGGAAATCGAAGTTTGGGTTAGCGTTCCGTCTGGAACGAGTCAAGAAGGTGACTTGGCCACACGTCCAACAGAAGAAGTCGAAACTCACTCTAAAGCGAAGGACAGAATTGACTCGGCTGTGAAGGCAGACTCTGAAGTGTTTCTCTCGAGTTGGAGGGCAACATACCAAGCCGTAGAGTCGGTATTTGCGTCAGAGGACAAGGTTGGCAAGTCGGGCGGATTCTCCCTTTATTCCGTTACAGCGAGATTGTCTTTGACGGCAAAAGGCCGGGTCGTATTCGTTGGCGAACTCGGTGGTGAAGTTAGCTTCGAGGCCACATTCAGACGTAAGGATTAGGCCAATCCGAAAATGAAGTCGTAGATTGATTCTCGATCATGAATCGATTTGACCCGTCGTTCTACTCTCGGCACAGTTCTGGAGGACGGGACTGATTGATCTTGTCCTCGATGCGGGTGAAATTGATGTTGTCGACCTCTCGATGAGTGAAGTGGTGAATGATCTCAAGAACGCAAGTCGGTTGATTGGTGGAGGTAAGGGGATTCGAACCCCTGACCCCTTGCATGCCATCAACATTTTCGATGTTTTCCGACGTGTGCAGATGTCCTAACTTTCAGTAATTGATTGGGCTTTCGTACAAGGACGTTTTTCAGTGTGTCCCGAAGTTTTTTGTGGTTGCTTGTACGGTTGCTTGCATTGGACACAGTGCAAGGGGTCAATGCGGAGTCGACGAAACCGACATCAGTCTCTAAGTTGAAGACAATCAAGGGAGGTCTGCAATGTCACGTAGCGCGGATCAAGGTGTTCCTTCTCATGCGGTCTTCGGAGAACTCTGCATCGAGGCGTACGATTTTGCGGCTCAGTATTCGAGCGAAATTGGGCCTGAGCCCCATCCCGAATCGATTGCGTTCGGAGAGTTCCATTCGCCAGTAGATGTCGGGAAAAATGGGACATGGAAAAGCGGAACTGTTCTCTCGGCTTACTCAATTGCAAATGCCATCTTTGTCTCGGCCGCCGGTGAATATTTATTGGCGCTCGGCACGTTGCTAAGGGCTGAAGGCGTATCTTCATTTGGATTTCAAGTCGTCACAAGGTCTCTCGTCGAATGTGCCGCACGTGCCTGGTGGATTCTCGATCCGGACATTAGTCCTCGAGAGCGAGTCATTCGGTCCCGATTGGAGAGACTGGACAGCATCATTGAAAGGGACAAATTTACAGATGTAGGAAGTTCGAGGACAATGTCCGTCTCGGACAATCAAATTCGATTTCGAACTGAGACCGCACTTTTAGGAATCGAGGAAGTGAGTGACAAGAAGGGGAGATTCAAGAATTTTGAAAATATAATTCGCCCAAGTAAGACAGATGCCGTTTCGACTTTTTTGATGTCTCGAGGTGAAATCGACGCTGAGAATTGGTATCGCTTCTACTCAGGTATTGCGCATTCTGCAATATATGCAACTCTTTCAAGTTTTGATCAGAGTCTTGATGAAGCTACCGGATACCTAAAATTTGAGCCGAAGGTAAGTGTTGCAGAAGTTTTCGACGCTGGGCGAATCGGAGTTGATTCGTTTCTTGCCGTTTTTGCGCGGTACGCGTTTCTCTTTGGGGTTGACGAAGCACCAATACTCTCGAAGAATCAGGAAATCAAAGACAAGTTTGTGGAAGCCTTCAGGGATTTTAGATTGTAAGACAACATTCCACGATTGGATGAATGAATCGGTCCGACTATTCCGTTGACTTTCGGACTTGGAACGAGATGATGGAATCATGGGAGGGAAACGTGAGGGTTGTCGTAGAAGAATTAGGAACAGTTGGCGATCGGGTAATACTCGAGTTTGATGTAGGTGGTTAGATGAAGGGACGTTTCTAACGCATGTCGACTGCACATGAGGAACGGCTTCCCGGAGGCAGACTCACCGTTGTCATGCGCTCGGGGGACACCGTCCGTCGTCAGCCACAGCCTTGGAGCAACGAGGTGCAACGACTCCTCGCTCATGTCCGAAGTCGCGGCTTTTTACTGGTACCTGAGCCGCTCGGGTTTGACGAGCAGGGTCGCGAAGTCTTGCGTTATATCGAGGGAGAAACCTCGGCGACCGTGACCCCGTGGCCGGGCTCTCTCTGGAGTGATGAGTTGTTGATCGATGTTGGAAAGACGGTGGCCGCCTACCACCGCGCAGTCGCCGACTTCGTTCCCTCCGACGATGTGCATTGGCAGTATCGACCGCGTGCCCTCCTGCCCGGAGAGATTATTTGCCACCACGACTTCGCCCCGTACAACGCTGTTTTCAAGCGTGGACGGCTACTTGGCATGGTCGATTGGGAGGGCGCAGGACCGGGAACCATTCAAGAGGAAATCGCCTTTCTAGCTTGGCAGTGGGTGCCTCTCAGTTCTTTGGAGCGCGAAGTTAATGATGGAAGCGTTCCCGAAGTTGATCAGGTCACGCGGCTTCGCCTCCTCCTCGATAGTTACGGCTACGAGGACCGCGTCGGCCTGATCGACGCGGTGATCGAGCGTGTGGAGATTTCTCGATCTGGTATCGAAGAGCGGGCCGCCGCAGGTGGTCTTCCGTACGTTGCCCTCAAGAACGAGGGCTTCACAAGAGGCATGGAGTCGCTTATCCGACACCTAGAACAGAATGGTCGAAATCTTCAAGCGGCGATTGAGTAACCGTCTCGGAGTATTGGTCGAATCACAGGAGAGCGTATTGGTTGACTCTTGGCTCATGAATGGGGAAAAGGTCACTATGCGGACGATCTCAGATTCGGAACCCTCACCCCTCGCATGCCATCAACAATTTCGACGTTTCCTGACGTGCGTAGTTGTCCAAATTTGCTTGTAATTACTGCCTTCTCGTCCACTGACGTTTCCTGAAGAGGCCTACTATTTTTTGGGGTTGCTTGTACGGTTGCTTGCATTGAACATCGTGCAAGGGGTAGGGGAGCCGTCAGCAACAGGCCGCGAGAGGTCAAGTCGGTGAGCTGAAAGCAACAATCTGCGACTGGATTAGTTGACAATAGGGCGCTTCTTCTCGTTTCGCTATTTCCTAACCAATACGAGACATCGGACTGGAGTTGCCCCGAATTCGTGTAACACCATAACCGTAGTTTTGATACGAGAGGAACATTCCTCAAAAAGGAGAATCACAATGTATGGATACCTGATTGCGTCTGTCGTAACAATGGGAAAGTCTGCTGTGGAAATCGAGACCGAAACACTTCGTGTTATGAATGCAAACGGAAGTCTGGGCCGCAGATTCTTAAGGTGGGACGACGGACCTGATTGTAGGAGGCTCTACTTTGAGTTAGTGAGTTAGCCGCGAACTTCGGCCAGGTTGAAAGTCTGCCGGAGGCCCGACGGGAAAAGCCACCTTTCGATTGGTGTGGCACTATTCAATGAACTCGCGCTGTAAAAAGGGGAAAGATGAGTCCTCGTAACGTGGTGATCGATTGCACATTCTGTGGAGACAAATCGGTGAGTCGAGGAAAAGAGGACGTTGTTCCTCTTTGGCTTGCAAGGAAACTCGCATACATCGCCCAGATGCATCACCCAGAATCAATGCCAACATACGTCAATTACGGTTTCGATAATCTCGCCGATTTTCAAGCCGGGAATGCTAGTTCAGCGATTCCTTCCGGAGCGATACCGGCTGCGTACAAGTTGCCTGATGTTTGCAAAGAATGCAACAACGGATGGATGTCGCGCTTGGAGGAAGCCGCAAAGCATCTGATAGTAGGACTGTTGATGGACGAGCAAAAGTTTCTCGCTCCTTACGATCAGTTCATTTTGTCGACTTGGATGGTTAAGACATGTCTTACGTATGACGCATCTTTGATTCCGAGATATATACCTGAGGCAATTGGGACGCGTCGATTCTATGAGTTTGGATATCCATTACCGGCTTGTGAAGTTCAGATTGGGCATGATCCGAAGCACATATCGCAAGGCGAATTTGTCCACTCACGCATGCTGGTCGCGGTACCACAGCCGGACGGAGCGGAGATAAAAGCCGTTCTAGTTGCTTTCCAATTTGACCATCTGATTCTGAATACGTGCATCAATTTGATTGATGAGGTACCGGAAGACGTTGTCCTAGGAGTTGCTAACCTACTGGATTCGCCCCGTTTCGAGCGGATCTGGCCGATTCGTCGTCGTCTACTTTGGCCTTCGGACGCTGCGAGGCTATTCGCATGATGGCCAAGGCTTCAAAGGCGAAGGAATGTCTCCAGTTTAAGGAAGTCGTTCTGGCGACTCCGTGAGTTGCTAAGAATGCGGGAATTAATGCGCTAGACGCGGTGCAGCCAACGATGGTAATGGGCCTCGGACTAGGGAGTTAGTGGGCCAACTAGGACTCGATCCCGGCACCTTGGGATTAAAAGGACGCCGAGCCCATCTTCTTCCATCTATTAGGTCTACGGAATCCAGTAGTTGCAAGGGATTAGGTCTTATGCGAATGGATGAGTCTTGTGAGTTCGCGGAAATATGAGGGCGCGAATGAGGGTTTTCCGTCCTAACCAACGCAGATCCCCGGCCTGTTTCTCGTTAAGTATTGTCAGGATCACCGAGAAGAGTATTCCGCTGCTCCGAAATCCATTCTTTGGCGTTCCGGAAAAACGATTCGGTAAGTGCCGTAAGTGCTTCAAATTTCTCGACGTCGTCAAATGCTGTGTGGTTTAACTCAGAATCCACCGACTCTCTGAGGTACCGTCCCCAGGCAGTTAGTAGGTCCACCGCTTCAGACGAAATTGTTGAGTCCGGCACTCTGGTCGAAAGTCCGAGCACTACGTCCGCTTTGTTCATCAATTCGTGAAGCACGAGATCCATTTGTTCCGCTCGAGTAATTGTGTCCGCGATCGCGAGCCTTTCAGCGCCAGCGCGGGCATCACCAATTGCACGACTAACTTCTACGACAAACTCTTCGGTCGCGGTCATTCCCCGAAGGGTTATCTCCCGATTAAGTCTCCTCATGTCTAAGTCTTCGGCGGTCCGGCCAGCTCTCTTATCGCTTAGCCGTTGGCCTATGAGGACGATGCAGCCACCGACCACTGTTCCAGCAAGACTAAGTACCCCGTCATTGAAGTTCACGAACAAATGATTCCACATCCGAGCCCCGAGGGGTCCACCCATGGTGCTCTAGTTCGCACACATCGTTATTCGAAAGTAAGCGCCGTCATCTGAATCAGTAGTTGATGGCGGTACTGGGCAATGCGTTCGCTATCCCAACCCATGTAATAACAGTCGCACTCAATCGCCCCTAGATACGCTTGCGTTGCGAGAATTGCTGCCTGTCGTACGTCGTCAATCGACAGAGAGGGGTGAAGTTCCTTGAACTCCGATCCTGGAATGTCGGTCATCTTGTAGAAATCGAGCAAGCCGTAAGGCGTGGCGTGGACGACGGCGGAGAATCGTCGGTACCAAAGTTCGCCGTCCTCGTATCCAAGTGCATTGAGGAATCGTCCAGCGAGAGTTGTGGACAGCATCCTTCCGACCTCGCCGAAGCCTTCAAGCCTGTTCCTGCTCGAATACTTAGGTTCGATTCCACTACGACCTGCTCGCTGAATGAGCTCTTCGCGCCTTCTAACTAATTCGGACCTTGGCAAGCGCTCTGCCTTCACCATTTCTTCGACATTGTTGAGCTTGTCCGCGTAGAAACGGGAGAGCCGCACGTCGATACCCACTTCAGAGTCATTCAGCCACCACGCCTTCGCCGCGCATTCGACAATGGAGCGCGCAACGACTTGGTATGCGAAAAGTTGCATTTCTGCGCAAAGCAGCCTGGCCAAAGCCATAAGAAAATACGCTGTGGAAAGTATGTAGATCCCTGCAGCAGTTTCGTGCGCCTCTTCAATGTCATTGCGCCGTTGACTTGAAGCACCTTTGGTGACGCTTGACCAATCGTTAAAAGCGGGTGAGCCCTTCGAAGGTGCGTCACCGAATCGGGTTCGATGCTCGTAGGAAAACTCAATCGTCGATTTGATCATGTCCGAAAGCGGAGTCGCTATGTCCGCCGTTCGAATTAACGGCGGCTGATTGTCCGTCCCGTCAAGTGTCACTACATGATTCTGTACCACGCCGTGGCAGTCATGTGGCAGAGGGTGGTGGGACCGCAGCTAGGTCTAGGAGAAGCGTCTCAAGATCTTTCATTACGACGACGAGGTCGCCGAGAGTGATGTCCGCGGCGAGCTGGAAACGCGCACCGAACATACAGTCGCTGGACTTGGTGGCCTGCGCGTCCCCGAAACCGATGCCGAGATAGGACGGTGCGCCTGCGTCGACCATGCGTTGAATGCCAGCCTTGTCGTGGGCGGCCTTCGGGCGAGGCTTATTGGTGACCCAGTCGCGGCGGGCTGCCGCCATCGTTGGCCACAAGGAAAGCAGGTAGTCCCAGTCGAAGCCGGCCGAGGTGTCAACGCCGGTCTGGACCAGGCACACCTTCACCGAGGGGCCCTTCACTTTCGGCGCCGGAACTGGGGCGGGGCCGTGGTACGCCCGACTATCCAAGCGCTCCTCAAACTCAATCGCGATGAGGTAACCGGGGCGGGCGGCGGTCTTTGTCATCTTCACCACTGGACTGACCCCAGCGCTCGACTGAACAATCATGAGGTTCACTCCTTCGGGCGGGTTGAGTCGGTTATAGACCCAGGAACACCGCGCGCGAATAGCCATCCCGAAGTGCTCCCCGGCGACGAACTGGTTCCAAACGGTAGTCGCGTCAACCCGTGGCAATGAGGCTTCGAGGAGTTCGCGCCACGCGATCGCCGTCTCGGCGACCCACGGGACCGAACTAGAGGCGAAGGCGTCGAGCACGCTTTCCCAGGTGATGGGCCGCCAATCGTCGGTAGCGGTGACAGGTAGTCGGTTCGGAAAAACAAGGGCGTATCGCTGGGCGCCAGGGCGTGCGCGCTGGTATCGCTCGAGCTGATTGCGACCTAGAACTCCGATCACCTTCACCTCGATGACCCCGACGAGGTCGTCGCCCGAGATCGCGACGATGTCGATTCGATCCTTCCCCTCACCTGTGGCCTCTCGGGTGACCGTTATCTCGGCCTCGGTCCAGTCAAAGGCAACCGCCGCGGCATGGGGGTCGCGCTCGATGAAGGCCGCCAACAGATTCGACCACCGGTTCTCATTGTCGAAGGGCAGCAAGTGACGCATGAAGTTGGCCATCACTTTGACCGTACTAGCCGGTGGTCGAGCGCGGATTCGCCTATGGTGCCATAATGCGCTGATGTCAGACGCGCCATCGACTCCCAAGAAGTCGCGCAAAACGCAGAAGTCGCGTCATTGGTTTTTCCAAATGCGACGACCTGAGCCAGTTTCAATTGGAGCGCACGTCGACCTCGACGATTTCCTTCACAAATATCTGAAGACCGTCACCGATGAATGCAACAACTGGTCGAGGCGAGCACACGATTGGGGAACCTGGGCGGTGGCCTTGGCGATCCTGTCGGCACTCGGATCTGGCGCGGCCGGAGCGGCGGTCGCAGCGACTTCGCAAATGAACGGCACGGAAAAAGGAGTCGTCGTGACCTTGGCGTTCATTGGCGCGGTGCTCGGTGGTGTCGCTGCTGCTGTGGGCGCTCCGTCGCAAGCGAAGGACGCGTCGCTAAAGGGTGACCAACTCGCTTCGCTGGAACGATGGGTCAGTCTCGCGATCATTGAAGTTCCAAATCTCTCTAAGCCGGGGGCTCACGAACGTATCCGGGAGCTGCTTGCGTGGAGAGATCAAATTTTCGGTATCGCGACGCCGGCGGAACTTCGAAGTGGTGTCGATAAAAAAGACGGGAGCAAGCCACCATCAGGCGGCGCTAGCTAGTCTTCTCTTTTCGTTGGCGGGTCAACCGGGTCGCGACCAGCCTCAAACCTGACCTCCCATACGCCAGGAGCCTTCTCTCGCATGGTTCCGCTCATGGCCTCAGATACTATTCACCTTCCGAAAGTTGGAGGGTTTCCAGAGGGTTTTTTCAGGGCTTAGAAACCTAAATCTCGCTAAAACTCCTAGTCAAATCGGTGGGCCGCCCGGGTCTCGATCCCGGCACCTTGGGAGCCATTTCGCCTCATCCAGGGCCATTTCTCAACGTCCAAATCTGCTGGTCAAGCGAGGTGGATCGTTCGCCGACGTTTTCTGAAATGCTCCCAAGTTTGATCTCTTGGCTAGACGATTGGCTAGACAAAAGTTCGTACTCCGGTCTAGCCAATGTGCGATTCGAAGCGAGTGGCGGGGAGGTCATCGAACTTCGTTTTGGAGTCGACTAGGTCTTACCGTCAATTAAAGCGACAACAGTCCCAATGGCGCCCTCGGGCATGGCGGCCATCCAGATTTTGTTGCCGGCCTGAGGTACTTTCGAGGTGTGAACCTTGATCGGATCGTTGCTCGACTCGCTGCGGGTATGTCGTACGTTGATTCTCATGACAGCGTCGCAAGATTTAATCAGAGGACGGGTGATCCTTACTTACCCGGCCTTCCGGCGATGGGGGAGGTTGAAGTAGTTGACGGGATTTCAGACTGGTGGAGGTCAGCCTATCCAGGTGACTTCAATCCGCCTGGAGCAATCAAATCCCGGCACGCCTTCAACCCAGCGAATCAGAGGGAGGCGTGCGACCTTGTCTTTTCCACGGAGGTATCGAAGACTCACGCATGGGAATGGGCGATCGAAGTGAAGAGGTTCCAGTTTGTCGGGGACAACGGAGGTAAGAACGATCATCATGTTGAAAAGATGCTTTCGCCCTACCCAAAAGACCGGAGCCTCATTCACGACATCCATCGCCTAAACCAATGGCAGATTGGCCAGCGCCAGGCGGTGATCGGCTACATGTTCGCTTATGACTACAAATCGAGTGAGGAGTCAGGACAGCGTCACCCTAACGAGACGATGCGTATAAGGAAGATCCGGTCCGCGTGTCGAAGTAACGATGCCGAGAGCGGAACGATGCACCCGCTACCGCTCATTGAGGTCGCCAACCACTATTTCCACGATGAGCGGTTGGTCTACGACGTCGTAGTCAAGGAGCAAAGAGGACTCTGGCGCCATCCATGTGGGGGCACGATTGTCGTCTTCGGCTGGGAGTTGGTTCCACAACAACAGTCCGATGGGGAAGACGTATCCCGGCTTCCCTAACGGGCTAAATCGGGACTTTCAGAGGCCCCTAATACTGAGTCAACCAAGTTCGGACATGTAGTGGACAACAAGTCTTTGTGGCGCTCTACCGCCTGTCGTACGACGTGCCAAACTGCACCGACGCTCACGCCATTGCCGAGTTGCCGATACGTCGCCGAATCGGGCTGATCGCCAAATGAGAATGAGTCCGGTAAGCCCTGAAGTCGAGCCGCTTCCCTTGGGGCGAGGCGTCGCTTTCTTGGGCCAATGATTGAAGTTTGCGTGATGGCTACCAATGCCGGGACATACGTCATCCGTTTCGCCCTGATACCTGATGGCCGCAAGTGAATAACGGTTTCCCAAAGACTAGGAGTGTCTTGCGCCTGCCATTCGAACTTCCTTCTCGAGGAAGGGAATTTGTCCGAATAGAAGCCCCACTTCTTAGTCCACTTGTCGATGTATCGCTTGTGCTCCGTGTAGAACTCAGCATTCTTGTGAAGGATGTTGGACCGCCACTTTGGTGTGTCTTTCGGAAGAACTAATTCATCGAGTGTCACCCAATCGTCGCCCCAAAGAGGGAACCCCGGGAGACGGACACCGTTTCGCTCTTCCCACATCCCCTCAACGAAGTCGTTCCAAGCGTCGATCCACCTGGTTTCCGATACAGACAAAGAGCAGTTTTCAATCTTCTTGCTGCGCAGTAGCGGCAGGTCGCTGGACAACACCCATTTCTTTGGGTCCCAACCATCGACCGGTCGGTTGTTCACGACGGGTAAATCCTCGACAAGGCTGCACTCGGAAGCGGAGCTGTCGTCACGTACCGCCACGATAAAAACACGCTCACGCACCTGCGGACGACCTCCGAGTCGCTTCGGGAGGAGATGCGGCGAGAAGATGCCGGGTTCGGAAGCAACCTTGTACCCTGCTTCTCTGAGAGTACGAACGATAACGTCCCACTCATGCGCGTGCCTTGGCCCGGCCAGGTTGCGAACGTTCTCTAAGACGACAAGTGCGGGTCTGCGCTCATCAATAATGCGAAGAATGCTCCAAAAGAGCGTCCCTCGAGTCTCGTTCATGCCTCTTTGTCTCCCAGACTTGGAGAATGGTTGACAAGGGAAGCCAGCCGCCAAGACATCGTGAGCCGGTACTTTGACGTGCTCTTCAGTCACGTCGGCAGTGATGTCGCCAAGAGGGTTCATCCCCCAGTTGCGGGCGTATACAGTTGCCGCTGCTTCATCTATCTCCACTGCATACACACAGTTGCCGCCCATGCCCGAAAGCGCTGCGTGAAATCCGCCGATGCCTGCGAACAGATCGACGAAGTCAAAACCGCCCCCACCCGAACCGTCATGATCGATCTTTTTCTTCGTGTTGGCAGCCATAGGTCGTTAACACAACCGTAGCGAGAGCCAGTGACGTTTGGGACGATGTTCTGACTGAGCGGGGAGCCCCCTTCGGCTAACGGCGAGAAAGCGCCCGAACGACCCGCCGTGCAGCCGTAAACGGCGTCTGGTGTTCCCACACTCTAATGACGGTCCATCCTCGTGCACGGAGCAACCGATTGGTCTCAGCGTCGCGCACCAGATTCCTTCCGATCTTCTCCTTCCAGTACCGGGCGTTCGTCACTGGTGGCACGAAGTGCCGTGGGCACCCGTGCCAGAAGCATCCGTCCACGAAAACGGCGACCCTCGCCCGACGAAAGACGATGTCAGCCCTCCGGTTAATGTCGCTGCTTGGTCGCTGGTTAACTCGATATCTGAAGCCCTGTGAGTGAAGCATTTTCCGCAAAGCGAGTTCCGGAGTCGTGTCTCGACTTCTGTTGCCCTGCATCACCTTTCGAACGGCAGGACTTGACGCCCACGAGTTGCCGCGAGCTTCGAACCCGTCATGCATCACAGCCACGTCCTGCTGAACCGAATCGATTGCGCCAGTCCCTTGCATCTCCTAGAACGTAACGGCTAGTGCGACGTGCTGAGCACACTTGCATGCCATCCGGCTCGAGAGCCGCTCGTGAGGGTTCAAATTGATCCAAACACGCTTTGTTTGCTGGTCTTTCAACTCGTCTCCATTCATCAAAATTCGTCTTAATTCAAGTCAACTGCTGAAGTTGTTGCTGAAGTAAACCCCTTGCGCGCTGTGCAAAGGGTCAATTAAAACAACTCATCGACTTTGGCAATCTGCTGAAGTCTGACCCCTTGCGTGTCATCAACACTTTTACCCTCCCTTGAGTTCTTAGTTGTCGATAAATGCATATATTCATTGGTCTTTCGTCCGCCAACGTTTTCCAAGATTTACAGGAAATTTTCCTGGTTTCTTACACGGTTGCTTACATTTTGCACCAAACAACGTGCTCGCGTATCGAAGTGAGCACTACTCGAAATTCACCCCTGATTCATCTCCAGAAGTTCCTTTATGGACGCAAATGCCAACCACCAATTGATGCATTACGCGCGTGAGAGATGTGCGACTTATAACATCGCTTCACAAAGTGAAGACAGAAGTGAGATATCGTGCCAACCGCAGAAGATAATTCAGTGATCGGTGACAAGGTCGCTATGGCAGTCAATTTCGCGTGGAACCGACCGTGGGTGGACCAGTGGTGGGTTGCGTTGTGGTGGGCAGTTCAAATGGAGCGTTGCTACTCGGGACCCGGCGTGGTTCCAAATGACACCAGTAGCTATAGGTTGATCGCGAACGAGACCTGTGCGGCATTAACCCACGTCGCCGACTGGGCTGAGACGGATGTGACGAACCCCCTTGACAAGACAACTTTGCGGAACGTCTTCGATCAGAGCGAGCACCTAAAACTAGCCCGGGTTGTTGCGAACACTGCGAAGCACCGGGAAAGAAGTAATCCAAACGCCACTGCAGCGCAGGTCGTCCAGGTAACGGTGGACGTCGACAGGGACGGCGTGCCCATCCGAACGGTAACAATTCGTTGGCAAGACTCCGCCGGTCAAAGCGGAACGGTCGACGCACTCGAACTCGTGCAAGGAGCTTTGGCCGAGTGGCGAGCAGTTTTCGTTGATAATGAAATCGCTGATCCTTATCCAGGTGGTTTGTAAATACCTTCTGAACCGGAGTTATGAATGTCACAACGAGAAGAGGGCACGGACAGCCCAACGATAATTGAGGCTGGTGCTACGGGAACTATGTGGTCGGACTACTCGACCGACAAATTTATGGCGCCGAAATGTCCGAATTCACCACCGCAGAGATCCCGGACATGTCAGCGGTGGATCCGGAGCAAGACCATTGGCTGGCCAACTACATTCTCAACACCATTCTCAGTGTCAGCGTCCCAACGCCGCAACGTCAGCAACTATTCAATTTTCTAAGAAGGTGCCACTCTGCATTGACTGAATACTCCCAAGGCCGAACCTCAACTCTCGCCTTCCTCGCTGATCGAAGTCGGCAACTTCGTTACCTTGAGGCAATTGACCATTGGGAGGCGTTTCTTGCCTACTCGTGGCGGGCATATCAATTTCTTGCCGGAGGAAGAGCACTTTGGTTCAATCGTGGGGATGGTTCGGTTTTGGAACGGCTGTGGGGGCTTCATACTCGAGTGAAGCATGCTGACGAAGCGGTGGTGCGCGGCGACATTGTTGGAGATAGTCCCCTCTGCCTCTGGCTGACCAACGATGGACTGACGAGCACTGACATGACCCTGACTTTCAATGAATTAGGCGAAATCGTCAAAGATCTTGCTGCGTGGGCGAGTGCGGTACAAAACCCCCAAACTCTGCGAGAGAAGTTATCTTCAAATTATGAAGATTCGGAATCGGAAACTCACATCCAAGCGAACAAGGGAAACAGTCAGAGAAGCACAAGATCGTCGACGCGGAACTCGCCGCAATAACAATTCAACGTCGCCGATGTCCACGTCGAATCGTGGTCGTCGACGCGATTAGGCGCCTAGAAGCTTCTGCTTCTGACTAAGAAACTCATCCTCAGTTAGAACTCCAGAGTCCCGTAGCGCGGCGAGTTTCGTCAATTGATCGGCAACGTCCAAGGCGGGGGCAACAACAGTTGACTGACTTCTGTGCGCAAATTTGACTGCTTCATCAATCATCGACTTGACTCTTTCACCGTCATCCTTTGGAACTCCCATGAGACGGATGATGTGGCCGCCTGATGACTCCACACTTATGTTTGTAAAGATCAGTCCCTTTTCAATCGCGACTTGTGCGACCTGGCGGAAGTGGATTGCCTGGGTCCCGGACTTTCGAATCGCATGGTTTTCGTGCTCTTCGATACGATCCGGCCAAACTCGAATCACGTTTGGCGAGAACATTCTTCCGCCCTTGATGCGTGACGCCTCAAGAGCATAGAGGGGTTGGGATTTGCCGTCCCCAAATACACCCTTTCCTATCCCCTCCTCCTCTGACTCGGTCGAAACGTCTTGGATCAGCCCGTCGTCTTTCTTACCGAATGACATTTTCGCCATCGCATCCCCCGAATTCATCGATTTGAGAAAAGAGTACCAGTACACGTAATTCAACTACTTGAATGCCCAATCATGTCGAGGTTGAACGCGGGGCACCGCAAAAACAAAACTGCTGTCCCGGCGTCAATCGGCTGTCGCAAGTAGCACACCTAGGTAGCGCTTCCGGCGCCTGAAATTGAGATCTCTTGGACTTGACTGCCTTAACCAGAGCCACCACCCAGCCAATTACAGTCCATCCAAGAAGCAAGTTGATTAGAAAGACAGAGCCTGCATTAGGCACTTTGCGCGATATTGCGACAATCGTAGGAATGAAATAAAAGGCAATTACGAGGATGTCTCCAACAACATTGCCTCCGCCCGACGACGCGGCTTCTAAGAAACTCAACTATCCCCCCAAGAAAAGTAATTTGGAGGTTAACACCACGAACATGAAGGGCTCCTACTCCCATTAGACCCACGTGGTCCAACTATCCATCAAGATCGAGACACGTCGGATGTCGCCAGCGTTTCCGGGAGCATTGCGAAGAAATTACACCCGTCTAATAGCGGCGTTACAAGCTTTCAAGACGAAGATTACAGGGTTCTTCTTGCTCGATCGCAGAACCCCAGCGCCAGCAGACGCGACTCGTTTTAGCGACGATTTGTGCGTCATGAGTCCAAGGATGATTCGTCGCCGTTCAGTTCGGAAAAATCAAGCAACGCGAGTGTAACCTTCCAACATTCAACATCCAAGAGGGGGGATATGCGGATAGTTGGGATCTCCTCTGAGAACCTTCGACGAATACCCGATTTCTCGGTACCGACGGGGAAACATCTCATTCTTGTCGGACCGAATGATTCCGGAAAGACATCGATTATGCGTTGGATCAGTCTGACCCTCAGTGGGGAGGGGCTCCATGACAAAGTTTTATTGAGTGACTTCACAGATGCGTCAAGGCCAATCCAGTTTGACGTTGCGTTAGGAGAGTTATCCCCTGACGAGGAAATCCAATTTGCGGATGAAATCGACCGTACAAGCACTCGACCTCGCTTACGCGTAAGGCTCACGTCGACGATTGACATCGTTGACGGATCAGTTTCGTCGGAAAGAACGTATCCCGACTTCGACAATGCCGTTGCGAAGCTTCCGAAGCTTGCGGCAATTGGCTGGTCATACGTTCCTGCGAATCGGTCAACAGTTCGAGATTTGACGGGTGAGCGGGGCGGCGCGCTCCGGAGATTGCTGTCCGAAGTTGATCTGGAAGAACCCGAAGCAATTAGCGAAGCGATAATGAGGTTTAGAGAAGCCTTGGACTCGAACTCGTCGCTTATCCAACTCCGTGTGCGATTGGCGACGGCGTTACGGACGGTGTTGTCTCGAGATATTTCAGCAGAAGATCTGGTCTTTCTCGCTGGCTCAGATTTGTTGAATGATCCGCTAAATGACGTGACTATGGCAGTCGACACCGGAGGACATTTCATGGGACTTGAAAATCAGAGTGATGGGTTGAGAGCGCTCTCTTCTCTTGCTTTTCATTCGTTGCTAAATGTCGAGTCAAAGATCGTTGGAATTGACGAACCTGAAATACATTTGCATCCGCCGGCCCAGAGAGGCATCGGCCAACTTCTGTCTAACAGCGGCTTGCAGCAGGTTATTGCAACTAATTCCGCTCACCTGCTGGCGCAGTTCAAACCTTCAGATGTCATCGCGATAGATCCGAACCGGAAGGTGAGGGTGCTCCCATCGGGTTGCATCGCCCGATCGAATGCCTTCGTTGCTCGCTGGTGGGCGGAACCTCTTATCGAGCCTCTCACAGCATCGACGATTCTACTTGTTGAGGGTGTGACGGATCGCCTGATCGTCTCTGCAGTGGCGGCGAAGCTCGGCATAGTCTTGGATCGACTTGGCATAACAATGTACGACCTTGATGGCGCCAAGTCGGTCAACGCGGCGCTGGAGCTTTACGGCTCGCGCGGATTTGACAGTCGCATCGTTGGCCTGGTCGATGAAGATCATCGAATTGCTTGGGCGGGGGCATTTGGGGTTGACCCGGCGGCCCTGGAGACAGTCAACGTTTTTGTCTGCGATCCCTCCTTGGAAGGAGAGATAATCCGCAGTTTGGGGTCCACCCGCACTCTCGAATTGCTCGTTGACGGGGGTGAAGATGAGGCCGAAATTCGCACTTGGTGTGGCTGTCCCGCGGGAGCCATTTCCGACGAGGATCTCTTGAGGCGGATGAAGAGATTCAAAATCGAATCCGCCACCGCGATCTCGAGCTCGATCGAAACGCACGATGCCGAAAATCTTCAATCGATCAATGGCTTACTTCGAAACGCAACCCGTAGGGGGCAATAGGAAAATGGAGTGGGATAGTGATCAGTTAGAGGTCATCGATTCAGGTCTTGAGAGGATACTGGTGATCGCACCCGCAGGTAGCGGGAAAACTGAGGTGCTTGCGGTCCGAGCGGCCTCGCTTGCCAAACGCGGACTTATTCAGGCCCCAAGTCAAATGCTCGCCCTCACATTTACAAATCGCGCGGTGGACAACCTGAATTTTCGACTTCGTCGAGCTTTCGGCGTTAATTTTGAGAAATACGTTTCCGTGCATAACTTTCACGGTTTCGCCGCGAGGTTGATAACGGCGCACGGCCGTCTTATCGGACTCGACACGTCAACACTCATCTGGCCCGAAGCTATCTGGCTTGATGCACAATTCGCCGGAATGGACTTTCCAGTAAAGAAGTGGGTGAAGGATACGCTGGCGGATGCAAAGAAGGATGCCGCCGCCGACGTCGAAGTAATGGAACGGCTCGAAGCTTCAGGGTGCAACGCTGCCGTTCAGTACGAAATACGGCTTCGAACGGATAATCGTCTCGATTTTGATGATGTGCTCAGAAATGCCGAGAGGCTCCTAGGCATTGAGGAGATCACGAAGTCTTACAGAGACAGATTTCCTGTGATTTTTGTCGATGAGATTCAAGATTTGACCCTTCAGGAACTTCGATTCGTGCGCAAACTTTGCGGCGAGGCGACCACTGCGGCGGGCGATATGACACAGTCAATTTTTCGATTCAAGGGTGCAGAACCGGAAAGATCGTTCGAAGCGTTTTCTGAAGACGCCAAGATAATTCATTTGCGCAGGTCTTATCGCTCAGCTCCCGCCATTCTCAGAGTTGTTAACGCGCTCAGCAACCTGGAAGGTGCCACCCCAGTCGAGTGTGCTGATCCTTCCAAATTTCCTGACGAAGGCGTTGTGGCAGTTCTCTCGCGAAGGAGTGTTGATTTAGAAGCGGCAGATCTCCTCGATATTTTGCTTGAGCGCGCGTTGCTCGACCCGCAGCTATCTGTAGGAGTGATTTTTAGAGGCGGGCAAAGAGCCGCGGCCTTCGAGAGAACATGCACGTTGCGAGCTATCCCATACCAATCATGGATTCTTGCCGCCCATGATCCCGAAGTCGTTTCACTGATTCGGCGATTTCGTTCTCAAGCAACCGGGGCAGGCCCACTCGAACGAGTTGATCGCCTTCGCTCAATATGCTTGGCGGAGGCACCTGATGATGACTTCGACCTCAGGAATGATCTCGAGGCCGCATTTGCAGCGATCAACTCAAGGATCGAATCTGGCGTCGATCTGGAACAAGCGCTCGACGAGTGTCGAACTTCGGGGACTCGTGATCAGCCGATTGGTCCAGGACTTCATGTGCTCAATGGACATAAGGGTAAGGGCCAACAATTTGACTGGGTGGTCATTCTCGGTGCAGAAGATCAAAATATCCCCGCTTTCTATTCGAGATCCACGGCAGAGATTGAGGAGGAGCGCCGAATATTTGGGGTCATGGCTTCACGAGCGCGATACGGCCTCATTGTGACAAACGTTGACGTCGAGGAAGCGGGCGGCAGAACCAGAACCAGGACACCTTCTCGCTGGCTTGAGGTAATTCGCCCTCATGTCACAGAGACAATGTGAAGTTTAGTTCGGCGAATGCCATCGGCTCGGGGGCCGCTCGGGAGGGTTCAAATTAGTCCTAACAGGCTTAGTTTGCTGGGCTTTCAACTTGTCTCTATTCGTCAAAATTCGTCTCAATTCAAGTCAACTGCTGAAGTTACTGCTGAAGTAAACCCCTTGCGCGCGGTGCAAGGGGTCAATGAATCGACGTCTTAACCTTGAATATTTCCTGAAGGAAAAACAAAAACTGGGTCTTTCACTTTAAAACCAAGAAATCTGAACCAGGACCGGAATCATCCCACGTGGTTACTAAAATCGAACTTGATCCCGGGACGGGTTTTCCAGATGAGTGAACTTCTGGGTGCCCCGTTGGTTTGTCGCAGGTAAAGGTTTTCCCATCCTTAATTGTGTTGCTGCCGCACTGTCCTGGCGGAGGAACCGGAAAAGTATGTTCTAAGAATGTGGTTCGTACTCGATGTTTCTGATTGTATCGGTCGGTGAATTCAATCTTGGCACTTAGCTTGCCGTGGGCGTCGTCATCGTCTTGCATGCTCATGAAAGCTTCGGTGGTGAGCCGCGCAGTGTCGTTTGGACCTAAGTCTGCGACTGTATTTAGCATCGAATAGCCCGGATGAATTGGGTCCGGGACCTGAATGCGGAGTCGAGTTGGAAAGGCAGCAATTCTCTTCTTCCATGCAATCGTTCCCTTGACTGGAGCATTCACTCGATTACCGTCGTTTGTCACGGTGAGTTCGCAGTTCCAGACTATGAATCGTCCTTGTGGAGTCGTGATTCTTGTCCAAGTCCCGCCGAACGGTCCGACTATGCACTGCAATTTACTTCTTTGTCGATTTCGTCCCGCGCGCGCGAAGCCCACAATCGCTCGCCACGGTCTTTTCCACAGAGTTGTCACTACCAAAATCACGAGTCCTCCGATTACCGCCGTGCCCACTCCCACAAACCAGATATTGGAGGATATTGATCCCTGAAGATTCGTCATCGCAATCTGAATCTAACTCTATCTATCTCGATTGTGAGCATCAACAGGCATATTGAGTCCATCTCCTAGGTGGTCGCAGGTGGGTGAAAGAATCTGTAACTTGGGCTGACTTCGGCGCTAGTCAAGGTTCCGGTCTCATCTAACTCATGATGACTCGTCCCCACGGAAGATTGTCTCAAGACCTGATTTATGTCCATGGCACGATTCAGTGCAGTCTCGCGATGAACACTCCCACCAAGTCAGTCGGATTATTGAGGGCGTAGCAGCATGCCTGAGTGACTTCTCTATCGAGAGGGAACCAATTGACTTTTTCTACGCAATGGAATTGGCCGGGCGACTCGAGTTTGCAGTCGACACTCTTCGACTGCTGAGTGGCGCGCGCTGACAGAACTGTTGGACCGCAAAGACTTGGTCGTTTGGCAGAACTCGTGATCGGTGTAATGATCGCAGGATCCGAGCGAGAGCAGGCAAAAGTGTTTAACAGGGACAAGATCGAAGACCTTCAACAGCGCATAGTTGAACTAGAAGCGGAGAATGCCAAGCTAAGTGAACTTGGCGCAAAAGACGTTCTAACACTGGAAAGCCAGAAGACCAATCTTGAGAACAACGTGGTTCAACTTCAGAACGACATCACTCAGTTGGCCGCCGATCTTGTAATAGCCAAGGCCGCCATCGTCGAGACGGATGATGAGGCCATTCTTCAGGAAGCCGGCTTTTACCAATTCACTACGATTCTCGACACCGCCGTTGCCTACGCCGAAAGAAACGCGGCGCTGAGGGCGAGGATTAAGTCAGCCAATCGCGCGGGTGGCAACGCCGTCCTCGGAACTACCAACTGGACCGTCAACGGCTCTAAGGCTCAAGGTCAGAAGATGGTGAACGAAGTCTCGAAGCTTATGCTCCGCGCCTACAACGGAGAGGTAGATGACGCGGTAAGAACTCTGAAGCCATACAAACTCCCCGCCGCAATCGATCGATTGATTAAGGTTCGAATTTCGATCGAACGCTTGGGAAAATCCATGTCGATAGCGATCAATCCCCAGTACCACGAACTGCGCATACAAGAACTGAGACTCACTGCTGACTTTCTGGAGAAGCAGGCTCAAGAAAAAGAAACAGAAAAGGTAAAACGAGAGCAGCTGAAGGAAGAGGCGCAGGCACAGCGGGAACTTGCCGCGGCGAAGGCGAAGTTACAGAAGGAACTCGCGCATCACCAGGCCGTGCTGGCGCAAGCCATCGAGACCGGGAACACGGCGGCTGCGGAGTCCGCCGAAAAGAACATCACGGACATCAACGCTTCGATTCAAAGCGTTGAGGAACATGCTGCAAATACTCGTACCGGGTACGTCTATGTCATTTCGAACATAGGAAGCTTCGGTGGTGATGTGGTGAAGATTGGTCTCACGCGACGTCTTGACTACGACGAACGAATCCGGGAACTGAGTAGTGCGTCCGTTCCATTCATTTTCGACACGCACGCGGTTGTCTTCAGTACTGATGCGGTTACCTTGGAGCACCAACTCCATAGTTCATTTGAAGACGCACGAATTAATCGTGTAAATGCTCGGAAGGAGTTCTTTCGAACAACCCCAGCACAAGTGGTCTTGCAACTCGAGAAACTCACTGAGAGCCAGTCAGAAAACCACGTAATGGTATTCAATGAGATTCCAGAAGCCGTTGAGTGGCGGATATCGCAAAAGTCCGTGAACGAATCGTCAGCGATTCCTATCCCTGGTTGAACTTCATGTTCAAAAGATCCTTCAAACTACGCGATATTTGGCAGGCGTCATTGACTCCGCGGATAAAACAAAATGACGATGCGCCTTGTTGACGCCAGCCCAGCCTGTAGCCGTACGTTTTCCATCCATGTTCAGCGCTGAATTCGGCGCCCCATTCAAAATCACCACGGATCATCCAGAACGAGTCAAGTCCGTCGGGCAGATTTAGGCCGACGTCAGGTATTTCGGTCTCGGAATGAGCTCCTATCCCGTTCATCGCAAAGCGAACTCCGGTGTCGTCTGGATTGGAAACGACCAGCGCATAGTGGGACTTTCTCCCGTTCTCGATCGACCTAGTGATGAGTTTCTGAAACTTGGAATCCCTGCCACGTTCGATCGCACGTTCCAACTGTGAATCAATGTGCAACTGGGCGTAAGAAGCAATCGCGTTCGGACTCGTATCTATGAACGTGCTTCTAGATGTATCGAGCGTACTGGCAGCGATTGCAATTTCGTCAGGTTCTTGTGCCATCTTTTGGAGAATGACAATGTTGAATCCTTTGAACTCATAATCCGCTCCAAAGACAGCTCCATCATGGACAGCACGGTGACTCACGTAGTAGTCGTCGATCAACGCACCGATCATGTTGGGAAAGTTTGGAAATGCATCGCTTGGAGATACCAGCACTCGCCAACTTCCGTATCCTTCAGACAGGGGAAATACGCTTCCGTTGCGATCTAATATTGCGGCCGCTCGCATGAGTGCCGCTGGAAGATCGCCCGACACCTCTATTTGGATTTCTTTCCCAGACGGCAATGTGATATAGCCGTCGGATTGGGACGAGTCTTCCCCGGTCCATTCCCACGAAATCGTACCGAGCGATTGTTGGATGAATTCAAGAGCGGTAGATTCTGAGTCCTCTTTTTCGATAAGCATTCCGCACCTCGTCGCAACGCGAATCCTATGCACCGGACGGCACCGAGGGGCTAAGCGGAGTTTGCAGCCGCCTCTACCCTTAGGGCCCAAGCTGCGGCCGCGACGACGATGACGATAAGAACGGCCTGGGGCCAGTACGGTTTGTTTTTGAACCAGGGACGTCGAACCTTTCCGATATCGATGCGGGAGAGCAACTGAGGGGTCTTGCGCAGACGCCTGATGATCCTCGGACCTCATAGGCTCAGATAAGTTCCGGCAAGAGATAATGCGACCGAATTAGGGGGAAGTGGCTTGGCCTTAGATCCTTTGGCGTCGCTCGCCGTCACAGTTCAGTCTTCCCCTGGAACATATGCCTTGATACTTGGTTCGGGGGTATCTAGAAGCTCCGGGATTCCGACGGGTTGGGAAGTCGTTCGGATTCTGATCAATCGGTTAGCAATAGCTCAAGATGGTGTGGAACCGGAAGATCCATTCGAGTGGTATCAGTCGAACGTTGGGGACTCTCCGGATTATTCAAAGTTGATTGAGTCGCTCGGACCTTTACCGGCTGATCGGCGGTCTCTCCTGAGCGAATATTTCGTTCCGACATCCGAAGAACTTGAACAGTCGCTTAAACAACCTTCGCGGGCGCATAGGGCCATCGCCCGTCTGGTGTCGAAGGGCTACATCAAGGTCATCGTCACAACCAACTTCGACAAGCTCCTCGAACAAGCCTTGACCGAGGTCGGAGTCAACCCTGTCGTAATCACGAACGCAGACTCTGCACGCGGCGCGTTACCTCTCCAACATTCAGCTTGCACAATCGTCAAAGTGAATGGCGATTACCTTGAGCCGAACATTAAGAACACAGTTGCAGAGCTTGCGACATATGAAGTCGAAATGAATATGCTCCTCGACAGGGTTTTTGATGAGTACGGAATCGTTGTGTGCGGTTGGTCTGGCGAATGGGATGAAGCATTAAGGAATGCGTTGAATCGGAACATCTCGAGACGCTACGGTTCCTACTTCGCCCATAAGGGACCTCTTGGAGAAATGGCCGAATTGGTGTTGCAGAATCGATCAGGCACACCGATTGAAATCGAAGATGCTGACTATTTCTTTGAAGGTCTCGAATCGAAGATTCTTGGTCTCGAGGGATATCGAATATCCGCAACTTCGATAGAAGGAGCAAAGGCGGAGGTCAAGTTCTTGATGTCTGAGAACAGATATCGGTACCGGCTGCACGATCTTCTTTTCGATCAAGTCAAGTATGTTCTTGCGCTGGATTTTACCGCAGAAAGTAAAGCTCGTCCGACGACGGACCTAGAGATCGAGAGAATCAAAGAATTTGAAGAGGGAACGGCTCTTCTGAACAACCTCCTTTTCCAGTTGGCTTACTACGCCGATACTCCCGAGCATTTTCAACTTCTTCGGGACGTCCTGGAAACAATTTCTCAGAGAAAGACTGACATTTCGCCGTACGTCGATTGGATGGATCTGGAGTTTTACCCGCTAACTCTGGCGACATATGCGGTCGGTGTAGCACTAGTAAGTCGCGGTCGATTTGAGCCATTGACTGAGAAGCTTCCAGATGTCGAAGTTGATCGCCACAGCCGAACGGTGAAGTTCTTCGGTGCCGTCGTGCCCCAAAGTATCTTAAAGCCGGCACCTTGTGAAAAGTTGACTGGTCGGCTGACCGGAGGATATACGTCGGCGTCTGACTATCTCGCAGGAGTTGTCGCCAAGTGGGCCGAAGGCACCATTCTCCCGGACCAGCGGGTACTCGAAGCTTTTGAAACATTTGAATTTCTCTTATCAGTGGTGGTCCTTCTAACTACGGGAGATTATTACTTCGGGAGAAACAGTTGGAGTCGGCGCTTCACCACGTTTTACGACGAGACACTCGCAGATTTCGAACCGCAAATACTTTCGGGCTCCCTCCTTCGATTCAATCCTGGAGACCTTGATGCAGCGGTGGCGGCATGGGACGGTCGAATTCCGTCCCATTGGCACTGATGTATCAATTCGAGGTGGTGACTCGTGGCTAAGAAACAACTTCATGAACAGTTGCGAGAGCTATTGGGAACCGCGAAGGCGGAATCATGTTCCGTTGTAGCGACATTCCTGGATATACGTGGATTCTCCGCGTTCACAGCGCCCGGCGGGCATTTCGATTCGGCGCTTTATTTGCGATCAATGTACGACAAAATCCTGTCCGAACGCTTCAATGACTCTGTCTTTTTCAAACCCACTGGAGACGGCCTCCTTCTCATTCACGAGTTGCCGACAAGGGCTGAGGAAGTGCCCACGTTCATTAGCTCGATTCTCGCTCGAGCGGTCAGCCTCACGGATGATTTTGCGGAACTAGTGAGTACAGATCTAATGATTAACTTCGAAAAGCCCGAACGACTTGGTATAGGTATTGCTCGAGGTTCCGCAACCCGACTGGTCTCGAATGGGCTCGTCTTGGACTACACCGGAAGTTGTCTCAACCTTGCTGCGCGTTTGATGGACAAAGCACGTCCTTCAGGGGTCGTATTTTCTGACGCTTTTTCGGATCAGATCTTGACCGAAGACGTCGCGCCTCTCTTTTCCGAGGATGGTATTTGCATTCGCGGCATTTCGGAGGAAGTTCCCATTCCTATCGTGATTTCATCGAGTGTTGACATTCGATATTCCGATCGCTTACCTATATCAGAAGCAAGTCGTTGGGGCCACTCCATTTCACTGAGTGTTGAAGAAGTACGGGGTTCTTCTTCCTATGGGTTTTATCTGAGACGACCTCCGCGAGAGGATGAACGCGTCGGCGTCTATATTGAATATCCCGTCTTTGATAGGAATGGCCGTCCCGTTGACACGGTATCGACTTCGGAGTTAGACGGCGTTCATGAACAACGCCCACGAGGATCGACCGTCAGCATCGATCTAGCGAGCGTTCAAGCGCAAATCAAAGACCTTCCGGCGACGTGGAAGACGCCCTTCCTGGGAGTAAAGAAACAGACTCAAGTAAAGTTCTTTCCATTTTCTGCGACGGTGGACGAATAGCAACGACGTGGAATATCAATGGCAGCAGCAGCATTTGCAAATCAAAACCGTTGGAGCGGTTGGCGGGGATCGAACCCACACGGCCAGCTTGGAAGGGTGGATGACGAAACATCATTGTTCGAGCAACGACGCTGATTAAGCCACACTTCTAATTGCCTCTCTTGCGCTTTCGAGTCGTATGGGCACTCCACGGGCACTAAGTCAACGCAGCCGATTCGACATGTACCGTCTAGGTTCCCGTCCGAGACCCGTCGTGAAGGATCTGCAACTTCGTAATGGCGGCTTCCGAGATGAGACAATCTGGTGTGGGAGACGCGACGCGACAGATTTGATGCTGCTACCAAACATTGGCGCTTTGTCACACTGGCCAATCTGGTGTGGGAGACGGGACCGCCGATCTATCAAGCTCTTGTATCCGTTGTGAATAAGTGGTAGCGATATGAAAGGAGTTTTCTTCGGACGAGGGGTGGGAACTATGAGTCATAGTCAGCGATCGCGATTAGCAAATTATCAGTGGAAGGTCGCCTCGGCTTTAGCTCTCGCCGTTGTTGGATTCATCGTGGCGCCCGTTGGCGCTTCAAATGCGTCGACATGTACTGGAGGAACGAATCCCTATGGCGATACGCCTACAGAATTGGCTGCGTGCGGGCTTATAACATATCCCCTGAGTTCTAGTGGGACATTGTCCGATGGCGGGTCCAGTTATACATATGAAATAAATGGCGCTTCCGTAACCTTCTACGTACCGCCCGCACATTTTAATCCACTATCGGCAACAGAAGAACAGTTGAAAACGTATGGAATATCAGCTCGCCCGTCTCCGTCGAGAGGCGTAGCCTTCGCCCTGTGGGTGTTGAAGTATCGACATGTTCACATTCAGACTCCACCACCGAATTTGATATCTGCTCCGATATTGAATACACCTCTTATTGAACCCAATTGGTCTGGCTATATAGCGACTTCATCTTCTTCGACTTACTACAACTTTGTCAACACTCAGTATGTGCAGCCTTCAAACACAGTTTCTGCCTGCTCCGGCGGAACTGGAATCTCACTGGGCTCAATATGGGCAGGATTAGGAGGCCATAACACGAATTATTTGGCGCAAGATGGCACTTATTTTGGCTCGAACGACAGCGGTCTGGCTGCAAATGGCCAATTCTGGTTTGAGTTCTATCCAAGCAACCCAGATATTGATTCGGCTGGGAACCAATCGTCGTATCTGCTTCCGGACGTTGCGGCCGCGGGCGACGTCGTAGAAGCTTCCGTCACCTATAACAGTGGTACAAGTTACTCGCTTGAACTCTATGACACAACAAACACCGATTTGTATTCCATTACCGCGAACGCGCCGTCTGGCTTCACTCCGGATGGTTCAACCGCTGAATTCATTATTGAAACTCCTTCACTTTACTCAGGTACCACTTTTCTCGGTTACTCTAATCTGCCTTACTTTGTTAGCGATAACTTCAACTACGCCTCGGTTGGACATTTGACTTCGATCGCTTACTTGAGTACGTACACGCATCAATCCGTGACAATGGAGCCAGGTTCGACGCCTTACGCCACCGGTGGTTCCCTGGGTACTCACAGCGCCTTTACTGATACGTACGTCGCATGTTCGGGTTAGTCCGAGACTTACGCGACGAAGTCAGCTTTTGAGCTTAAATACGGTTTGGTGCTAATAACCGCAGGTGTTCAGCGATTGAGGCGACATTAATTTTCGTTCCTCTAGCGAGAGAATTAGGGAATGAAGGGCCGTCAAGAGGAGGTAGCGATGAAGCAGGGAACAGGAACTTCCAGTGCGAGATTATTCGCAGGCACTCTTGTGCTTATTGGTGGCTTGTGGACGAGTTCATTCGTCGGGACGGCACTCGTCCAATCTGCGTCAACGTCCCCAGCAGGCGCATCAGTAACTCCCGTCACGCTCTGCCGAGTCGAAGGTCGAGTGACGGCGTTTCGAATTCTCAGAGGAAGTGTGCGCAACCCAACCAAATTCACGTTCCCGAAGTCGGTATACGTCAACAGTGCCACTTCGTCACGCTCGGTGGCGCAAGCGCTCTGTGATCTTCCAGAGCCCAGCGCAGGCGTACTCAACTGTCCCTCTGATCAAGGCCCCAACTACACCCTCACTTTTGTGGCTCTGGGACACCAAATAGCGAAGGTAGTCGTTGATCCCACGGGATGTGGCACAGTCACCGGAATGACGAATGACCGTACCGTGTCTCGATCACCCGGATTTTGGCCAGTTCTCGGTGCAGCGATGAAGATCAAAGGCGCTACCAACGAAACCTTTAGGGGGCAAGAGATAAGTTAGAGATTTCGAAGGGTAGTTGCTACCAAAAATTCAATTATCTTCGAACGTGGTGGATTCACTTCACTGAATGCTGGTGACTAATGCATTTCTGTCGAGTTCCAAAAAGACGGTCTGATGGTGACGTCATGATGTCAGCGCCTTGACAACGTAAAGAAGAGTTCCTCAAATCGCCCCTCCAGGGCTTACTTCTTCTGGAATCCCTTCTCCCGCGGCCGGCGGGCGCGAAGCGCCGAGTCGGCCAAGCGGGCGGGCTTGGCGAACATCAAAATCGTTGAAATAAAAGGGGCTGGAGAAGAATTTCTGGAATCCCCAAAGGCGTGTTCAGTTTGAACCATTTTCAAGTCCTCCAGGTTTCCCATCGCGATTCACTACTTCTTAACGGACTTCTTCTTCGATTCTTCGTTGTGCCCCGATACCTGGTAGTGGCCTAGTTTGAGCAAGCACCGGTTGTGAACTCAATCGCAAAGTGAAGTGCGCCGATTCGGACATTCTAAAATGTGTTTATGCCGGCTCAACCAACTCCAAACAATTGGCAATTGTGGACAGGACACGCGATCGTCGCGGCAGTGTCCTCAGCCGCGGTTCACAAGGTTGTGAAGGGGCCTCTTTGGTTCTCCGTGTTGGTCGGTTCAATCGTCGGCGTGGCAGCCCACGATTACTTCGATGCGCCGGTTTCTAAAGGTGTGGCGGCCATCACGGCTTAGTTGGCTTCTGCCACGTCTGCATCATCATCACCGTCGTCGTCCTCTTCTTCGGCAACGATGACCTCCTCTAAACGAAAACAGACAACGCACTCTTCGCTTTCGACTTGGAACCATGCATCTAGTCGTGGTAATCCTCTAGCCGCGACAATTGACATCACGCGAAAGTTTGTTCCATTGACAAGCGGGTATTCTTCGCAAAGACGAGATAAAACCGGCTCGATCTCGCTGATGATCTCATCTATTTCAGCGGGAGCTGGCTTGCCCCCTCGAAGACGTGCTAAATCAACTTCCCATGCCGGTTCATAGCGAATCCGGCGGTAATGAGATGCCGCACTAGAAGGAGTACTCAACAGCCAACTCCTTGGCGCGCTTCTCTTGGGAAGGAGTTGGGGACTTCGGAGGAAGCAGGAAAATCGTTCCGTAAGCAATATCCTCGCCGTACTCGGCGGCTTGCCAGCCGACGGAGACTACGTGCGAGAAATCGCTCAATCGAAGCGCGCCATGACCGCGTAGGCCGTTGATGATTGTGTTAACTGTCGCGATTTCTTCACCGCTAAACAAAGCCAGATTGGGCTGGTCCAGTGCAATGAGGCGCTTCTGTCGATATTCACCGCGCTCACGTACTTGAACCACGGCTCGCTTTTCCTTTACCAGGCGTGCTTGCTCTGGCAGAAGACGTCGCGGCGCCGGACCATGGTCAAGTTTCTGGTAGATGGCTCCCGTAATTGGCTGACCATCAAATCGGTATGAAAGGAAGTCTGAGAAGAAAAGAACTTTGTTGAGCACGGTCGCTCCAAATGAGGCGTCTTCCTCCATTTGTTGCGCCACATAGAGCAACAATTCTCGGAATTTGTCATCTTTGTACTCGAATTCCATGGTTTCCGGAGCCTTCGTCTGAGTTATCCACAAGAGTTTACACAGGTTGTTGTAACATCCCGTCGTCTTAGTGTGACGATTCGGCGTGCATTTTCTTCGTGGTTCCTGGGTTTAGCCGGTTTATTTCGGATTAGAAATAATATTTCTTACTTTGTCAATAATGATTTGCCATTTTGCGCGTCTATTGTCCAAATACAGTTGCCATTGTCAATAATGACTTGCCCCCTACACGCCTAATGCCTCGGCGGTCGCGTTCTTTGTCGATCATGCAACTTAGGTTAACGAAGTTAAATCCGAAACATTTCTAATCAGGGCGCAAGTTGGCGGTGGCTGAATGGAAAAGAGTTTGGCCAGCATAAATGAGGGAACTGACTGGGAAAGAATGGGGGACAGACGAAGATCATGGAAGTCTAAAGAAGGCGAGTGGCATTTCATCTTCTGGTCACACCATGCCCAAACTCATTACGACTTAAAAATGTGCCAGTCGCCGCGATCTAATCTCTCTCTTCGAGACTCTTCGACAAGTCGGGCGTTCTCGGGAATGGCAATCCACCGCTCGAAGCTCTGTCGCGAAATCTCGCGGTTTCGAGCGCGTCGCTCCTCGGGAGACTTGTAAAGGAGTGGTCTCCCAGCCCCATTTCGCGCACCGCCCCAAGAGTTCTTGGGCCTCTCCTTCGGTGGTCGCCCCCTCGAGACGGGAGGAGGGTTCTTCTCTGCCGCTCGAGTCGCGCGGCGCCTCGCCGCCGCCGCGGCTCTACGTTCCTCGTCACTGGTGTAGAGCTTTGGTCGACCGGTTTGGTTTTCGCGCCTCCCTCCCCAATTGGCGCTCCTCTGTATTGGCAATCCTCGAGAGTTCGACGACTGTGGAGTTGGCACCCCTTCAATTTCCGCTAACGAAGGATGGGGCCGCACATCTTCCGACGCGAGGATGTCCGTTCGCTGGCTCGAAGAACCGCGTGACGAAACTCTTGTCGGAGCGCTCAAGTACTGACGCTCCTTCTTCATTCTGGAGGCCCTTCCCACGAACGTGTTTCTAGCTTTGGGGTGTTACAAGCGCGTCATGAAAAGCAACTTGAATCCTCTGATGCCAGAAGTGTGGAGCGAATAGGAGGAGTAGATAAATGGAGGTTGCAGAGGCAGGGTTAGTGGCGAGAAGGAGGGTCATTGGGTCAATTGAAAATGGGAGGGCGGGGCTGACGGTTAGGGGACAGAGATGAGTGGCTTTGTTAGGAAGTCATTAGGAATGTGGACTTTTTGAAGGCGAGAAGTCTATTCAGGATTTGTTCAGTGGCTCGAGATCCGCGATCCGAAAGCGTTACGTTTCATTTAATTCGGGGACAACGTAACACTTTCGATTGGTCTAATCGAGTCGCAGAAACGGCCGATCCGAGAAAGAAGTCGTATCCCTGCGAGTCCTTAGGTGGAGGTCAATTTCTTCGACCAGTGAGTTAGTGGTGCGAAAGTCACGAGTCAAGATGCCGTCGCAACATTTCCGCCTTTTTACGGAAATGGGCTAAATTGGCGGAATGGTCTCAAGGACTGAAATCATCTGGCGCCACCTATTGGCGGGCACCGCGAATGGACAGCGCCGCTATGTCTCCGTAACCGCGCTGGCGCGTGAACTTGGAATACCAGTGTCTACGACTCATCAGGCCCTTGAGCGTCCCGTCGGGATTGGGGCGGTCACCATTGAAGCGGTAGGAGGTCTTCGGGTTCTCGACCCCGTTCGGCTCCTCACCTTGTACTGCGCCCACCGCCACCTTGAGCGCGACATCATTGCGCGCTCTTGTGTTGATTTGCCGGTGGAAGAACTAGAACGACGTTTATCAAGGCAACCCGCTCTAGTTATTGGTGGATTTACGGCACTTGTATCTCGCACTACGGGCGTCAATCGAATTGCTGCTTACAGCACTGTATTGGTTTATGGTGACGAGTCGTTTCTCGCGACCGTACCTCTCGATCCAAATGGGACGAGCGAGGTCGTCGTCGCTCGAGCTGACCCGTGGCTCAAGAACTACGGACCGCTAACGCCGGCAGCGCAGGCCTATGCCGATATCTTCAATCTTGCTGGGTGGCAAGCGTCTCGCTTCATCCAAGCCACATCCCCCAGCACCGTCGTAGGTGGGGATGAACCAGGTCCATTTAACTCAACGGATTACGGAGTCGGCGGCACATCCTCTCTCGTGTCACACGACCTGCCTAATCTTCCATTGAGCCCAAAAGGCTCGACAGCTGACGCCGCCCGGCTGCGATAGATGGAGAAGACCGATGGCGGAACCAATGAGTTGTTGGAGAGACGTCGAAGACGTTCTCGGAGCAGGGCTAAAGCGACTGCTGCTGTACGGTGCCTCGGGGACCGGCAAGACCTTTGCAGCCCTCACAAAGGGGGAGCCGACGATGTCACGTCGGCTGAAGTGCACTGAGGACCTCACGAGCGGGAACATGCTCGGCACCCGGATGCCAAACGGGCCCGACCGTTGGGGGTTCGATGAAGGACCAGCGATTCAAGCTTGTCGAAGAGTCGGAGGTGAAGGTGGGCGTCTCGTCGTCGACGAAGTCGACGACGAATGGCTCGAAGACAGTGAAACGATGTTTGCGTATGCGCGGTCTCGCGATGAGCTTCCCGAGAGATTTCGGTTGGACCGTAGTTGCAAAGACAAGTGCGCCGAGAAGGCAATTTTCGACATGGCTTCCTTTGGCATAGGGCAACTCGATGTCGAACCGACCTGGGAGGAGTCGCTATGAATAGTGACGAATTGTTCCCTTCCCCGGATGAGGTGGGCTGGGATCACATGCGCTACATCGATATGGGCAAATGCGCCACCGTAAGTCTCCCCGTGGCAGCTCGCATTATTGGAGTTAGCCGAGGCACCGCGTGGGACCTCAACAGGCGAGGCATCTTTCCCGTTCCGGTGATTCCCGTTGGCAACAAGCTCGTTGTATCCAAAGTTCACCTAAAGCGATTCTTGGACAGTGGAGGTCAAGATGAATTTTCGTTGGCTTCCTAAAATATTGAACGCAGACGGCCCAGATTGCGGAAACGACCATTGGTATCAGTCCACTTTAAGAGTCGAGCTAGCAAGTTTTTTGGTTCGATTCCTGTCTCGAGCCATAGAGAAATTTATCCGAGACAGACGTAGAGGTTTGCTCGATCATGCCAAGTTAGGTGTAGTACGCCTGGTGCGAGAATTGCTGTAATGACTCATCCTCTCTATCCGAAGGGCTGCGACCCACTCCTCGTTGGACTTGCCGGTGATTGGCACCGCGACCCTGGTCAAGGCTGCGCCGCCATACTCCAGCTGGCCGCTCGTAACGCTGACATCATTGTGCACCTCGGCGATTTCGGCTTCTGGCGTGACGATGTGATGACCGGAGAATTTCTCATGGACGTTGAGCGGGTCCTCGCTGAAAGTGACTTAACCCTGGTTTGGATTGACGGTAACCATGAAGATCACGCGCGCTTGAACGATCTGCCAATAGATGAAGCGACTGGACTACGCAGAATCAGTGATCACGTTTGGCACTTGCCCCGAGGGTATCGCTGGACGTGGCATACCAAGACATGGATGGCCCTGGGAGGTGCGCACTCGGTTGATCGGCAGAGGCGCACTCCTGGTTTTTCGTGGTGGCCCGAAGAGGCGTTAACTGACGCCGAGGTCGTTTACGCCGAGCGCCCGGGGCAGGTCGACGTGATGGTCTGTCACGACGCTCCTGCTTCAGATCTCGTCCCCGGGGTGAATGCAAGTTACTGGCCGGCGGAAGAGATCAGAGCTTCGGAGGCACATCGGGCCAAAATCCGAGACGTGGTCGAAACGGTCAAACCGAGCGTGCTCTACCATGGGCATTTTCACACGCGCTACGAAGCTGATTTCATTTACGAGAGTAGCCAAACACACGTAGTCGGCTTGGCTCACGGTAGTGCTCGGACAATCGACGAGAACATAGTCGTCGTTGACGCGGTTTCACTTAGGCAAGTGATCTGAGAAGGACGCTCATCAACTGTTGTACGACATCGATTTCTCGAAGTAGACAGCTCCTACGACCAACCGCTAATCCGGCTTCGGCGTCGCGAGTAGAGAGAAGGTCACCCATGACCTCCGCAGCAACCTGGGCGCTTGTTTCCACGAAGTGGGCGTAGACCGAAAGCGTCGTCGCGGTATTGGCGTGCCCCAAGCCCCAGACACAGTTCGAACCGGCAACCCGCTGCCATTAGTCGGGTTGCCGTGACGTGACCAAAATCGTGGAGGCACCTTGTCATAATCACGAGCGTGCCTGACCACAGGAGAGGTGAGATTGACCGCGGAGGAATGGCAGCGGTGGCCGTTAGTGGCTCGGTTTAGTTTCCTGCTGTTCGGATCACGGCTTTGGTTCGCCGATTTCTTGGCCAGCGAGGAGTCGACGAACATTCCACCGAAGGTGCTCGATCATCCCTTCCGAAACCTCATTGGGCGGCGTGATTTTCGCGATCGCATCGTTGAGAGCATCGAGGGTATTTGTGACCAGCGCAGACGCTCGGGCCGCGGCGATAACGCCCCAGAATTGCGCTTCCGCGAGAATGCTCTCCACAGAAAGTCTCCGATGATCGAAGATCCCATCTACCGCCAAGGCGAGATTCCAATTCACACGACCTGCTTGGAACAAATTTGGTGACGCGTCGTAAACCTGAGCGAGTTCAGTGCCCGTCGAATGGTGCATGAGCGCGACATTCTTCGCGTGCGCGTCGTTGTTGCCGATTGCAACATGGAAGGTCAACTGGCGTAGCCACTGCTCCACCGCAGCGTCGCCGCCAGGAATCGAGCCCAACGCTTCGGCGACGCGCAGTATCGAAGCTCGCTTTGGATCGCTCGGCCAGGCGGGTTCTTGGAACTTGACGTCAGTGTCTCGCCAGTCAAGACTCAGCGCCTGCGCGAGATCTTCTTGGTGGTGCAGATGCACGTTTCCATCTATCACTGTCCGATCGAAGCGCTCGATAGCAAGGTACGTCGTACGTTCTGCCACACGGAGTTCACTCGCGTAACTTGAAAGACCGATACGCTGGGTCAGCAAGTGGCTGTAGTGCTCTTCGAAGATTCGATGCGGCCTCGCGGGGACCTGAGGCTTGAGGATGTGCGTCGAGTGGGCCCGGCCATGCGGATACACCCACTCTCCGTCGAACCGCGCCACAAGCACTTTCGGTTGATAACCAGGCAGCGTTGAGCGACTGTCGTCTGCGATGGCCTGATCGTTGTCGTCGAGCGCTTGCCGGAGCCTTGTGCTCAACGCGCGATCAGTCAGCGGTTCATATGCAGGCTTATACGCCTTCGGCTCGTCTGGCTGTCGAAGCGTTACGGCGCCGGCGATGGACCCACCGAACTCACGTAGCAGTGCGAAGAGATCATCTTTGTCGACGTGGCGCTTGGCTGCCATTGCTTCACGATGGTTGCCCTCGGGGACGTAGCCGCCGAGAAAGTTCGATACCGCCTCGACCGGTGGGCGCCTCCCCGAGAGCGTCGCGAACGACTCACTCAACACGACCTCCTCGCGATATGTCTCGTTCACGTCAAGCGTGACTCTGGTCTTGTCGCGGCGGTCAGGTTCGATAGTGCCGACGAACCGATCGTGGAGAAACAACTCAAGACCCGGCATCGTGATCCCCGTACGTCAGCGTCATGGTGATGCCTAACTCATGAAGTACCCGGAAGAGTCGAGTTGTGTAGACGTTCCCCTTGCCGGACTCGAGGTCAATCATGTAGTCGCGAGAAAAGGCGAGTCGCTCGGCGAGTTCGTCCTGACGTAGACCCGCGTCCTCGCGGGCAGCCTTGATCACTGCGGCAATATCGTTCAGTTTTCGTGCTTTTAAAATGGGCATAGTCACTCCTCTCTCTGTGGGAACATCCCCACATTACACTAAGTGGAGTTATTCCCATATCAGTATATGTGGGTTATTTCCCACATTAGTGGCCGCTCGACAGATGAAACTGAGCCATTACCTGGCGCCGCTACGGACGAGTTTCTCGGTGTCTGTCTCTCGCGTTGAGGGGAAGTCGAACGGGACTAATTTCAAACTGACCCACTCTCAAAACTCGTAAAGCAAATCACCTACAACCAACCGCTTATCCGGCTTCGGCATCGCGAGTAGGGAGAAGGCCACCCATGACGGCCGCAGCTTTTTGGTCGCTTGCTTCAACCCAGTGGGCGTAGACCGAAAGCGTGGTCGCGGGATTGGCGTGCCCCAGACGGCCGGAGACGGTCAGAACCGGTATGCCCGCCGCCATCAGCTGAGTGGCCGCGAAGTGACGAAAATCGTGAAGGCGAATTTTGTTGTAACCAAGAGAGTGCCTGATTGCTTCGAATCGTCTGGTGACGGTGCCGGGTGCCCAGGGGATTGCGCCGTCAGGTTCGCGTGAAAAAATGTAGGAGTCGTCGGTTAACTTCAGGCTGGCGCCGCGCGCAAAATTGAGCATATCGGTTCGCTGCTCTTCGAACACGTCCAATGTTCCAGGGTCGAGGGCGATTCGGCGATTGGCGTGAGTCTTGGTGTCTTTCTCGGCGAGTCCGCCCGGGACCTCGATGATCGAACGTTCGATGGTGAGCGTTTGAGATTCTGTGTTGAGATTTCGCCAGCGAAGGGCACAAAGTTCTCCTCTACGCGCGCCGGTCGAGGCGGCGATGTGAAGAAAGCGCGCCAGTTGAGGATCGTCGGCCCGCGCCATTTCAAGGATCTTTCCGACTTGAGCGACGTCGGGAGGTGAGAGGTCAGCTTTCACGAGCCGAGGCGGGCTCGCGTTGATCGCGGGGTTCGTAGAAACCCAACCCCAGCGGACAGCTTGGCGAAATGCGCGTCGGATCACGGAGTGGACTTGCCGCACGGTGGCTGGCGCCAATCCAACTTGTTTGGTCAATCCTAAATAGAGTTGATCGAGATCCATGGTCCGAATACTGTGGACGGGCTTCTGTCCCAGGGCTGGGAGAATCCGCTTTGAAAGTAGGTTCTTGTAGCGACGAAGAGTCGTTGGACTGAGATCATTTCCCGACTGAGTTAACCACTGTGTGCAGAGTTGTTCGAACGTGGTTGACGTTCCGATGTATGCCCCAGCGTCTGCTTCGACAACCAAGGCGTTGAGTACTTTCTGGGCTTCGCCTTTAGTGCCTCGGACACTTCGGCTTTTTTGGCGGCGTCGACCCGTGACGGGGTCTCGTCCCGTCTCAAACCTGATCTCCCAGACACCGTCAGACCTCTGTCGAAGACCTCCGCTCATAGTTGAAACCCTAATGTCTGGATGTGACGTGTGGGAAATCCGTGGGATTTTCTCAGTCTCCTGAGTTCAAAAATCTCCAATTTCCTCTATTTTACTAGTGGGCCGCCCGGGTCTCGATCCCGGCACCTTGGGATTAAAAGTCCCCTGCTCTTCCCGATGAGCTAGCGGCCCAATTCGCAGCGATTTACGTCTCTAAATGTTCCTCCACCGATCGATAACAGTAGTCCAGGTACTTAGTGCGACCGATAAATCGGAAAGGCACTCGTCATCAAAACGATGCACTTCATTTGGACAAGAGATGGTCGTCGTTGAAGGCGTCGTCTTGACGACATATATATATGTACCTATTTCCGAGCGAGAACTTCGGTATGGACAAGATTGAAGAAGCCGTCTTCGTCGTCTGCCCATTGCAGGAATGCTTCGGCGATGTCTTGTAACTCATCTTCAGTAGTCAGTTTGTATTCCAAGCTTTGTCGCGCAAATTCGCTTACTCGAATTCGATCCGCCCAGAGTTGTCCCCACCACGCGCGCTCTTCTGGGCGGTAATACGTCCAGTTCGACGTCGACACTTCCAGCGAGGTAAATCCAGCCCTTCGTACCCACGAGTGAAGGTGTCGCCCCGCGTTGGCGTCCACGTGATTCAACTTGGTCAATTGCTGGTAGATATCCATCCACCGGTCGAGTCGCGGATCATCAGGTGACCAACTAAAGACTCCATAATCACTATCGCGCACGGCTAGAAGCCCTCCTTCGCGAAGTACGCGGCGCATTTCTTCGAGCGCGCCAACAGGATTGCTCAGGTGTTGCAACACTTGATGCGCGTACACGACGTCAAAAGAGTTGTCAGCGAACGATAGGTCGTATACGTTGTCGACGTTGAAGTCGACGTTTCGTACGTCGCTGACCTTGAGTGACTCGCGGGCGATCTCGATGACCTCTTTCGAAATGTCGATTCCCGTGACGTGACCTGAAGACAGGACTCTGGCCAAATCGATGGTGACCGTTCCGGGCCCGCATCCCACGTCTAACAGCGTTTTGTCTGGCGTCAATTTTGGCAACAGAAAGGCCGCGGAGTTCTCCGCGGTGCGCCATTTATGGCTTCGTAGTACTGATTCGTGGTGACCGTGTGAGTATCTGTCCTGATTGGGCATGCCGACAACTATTACAGCCCGCGGGTAACTACTCTGTTGATTCTTGCGAGAGTCTCAAAAGAGGGGGACAGGATTCCAATAGCGCTGAGATGAACGTCGAAACTCGAATTTGAGTACGGGGGACTCAAAGCGGTGCCAATTGGAAAGTTCAAAAGGCCCCGATCAGGAAGAATTGGCGCCTCGAGAAACGACGAATCGTACGACGGCTGTGGTGTCAAAGTCTCTCGGGGCTGGCTCACGGAGGAGCCCCAACTAGGGGGTAATTGACAAGCGACAAAAACTGCGATAGAAACTCTCACAAACGCAGGAGGCCTTATGGGGTCTGCGGTTGCGTTCTGTCCTCAGGGGGGAAATTAGGTGGCTCAGTTCTGGTTGGCGTTCGGCTTCGGCCTCGTCACGGCGTCAGTACTCGCGATCGCGGCGGTCGGTTTGAGCCTGCAGTTCGGTATCACGAACTACATCAACTTCGCGTACGGGGACTTCATGGCACTGGGCGCGTACCTCACGTACGCACTCAACGCGGAGTTCTTTCACGTGAGTGTGTGGATCGCGCTCGTGGGCGGCTCCATTGGCATGGGCATAATCGCCGTTCTATTGAATCGCTTCTTGCTGAGTCCCTTCGCCCGCAGGTTCGAGAAATCATTTTACGTTCTCATCGTTACGTTTGGTCTTTCGTTGATTATGTTGAACGTCCTCTACTCCATCTGGGGAGCAGACGTTCGTGCCTACAACATGACCATCGAGAAGGTTCTGCACGTCGGCCCCTTCCTCTTGACGAAGAACCAACTCATCGTCATGGCAATCTCGATCGTCTTGATGTTGCTCGTGCACGTCATGCTCAAGACCACTCGACTCGGAAAATCGATGCGCGCGATGTCCGACAACACCACGCTCGCCATGACGAGCGGTATCGACACCAAGCGCATCACTACCATTACGTGGTTCTTGTCGGGGACGTTGGCGGGACTGGCCGGTACCGTGCTCGGTATCACCGAAGGTAACTTGACACCATTCTCAGGTGAGCTGTTCCTCTTCGTTATCTTCGCCGCCGTCATCGTGGGGGGCGTCGGCAGTATTTATGGCGCGATGGCCGGTGCGGTGCTGATCGGTCTGGCGATGGAAGTTTCAGCGGTCTTCATCAACGCCTCGTACAAGTTGGACGTTGCGTTCGGCTTCTTGATTTTTACGTTGCTCTTTAGGCCGAGCGGCCTCTTCACCCGTTCCGGAGGGGCGTAACGATGTCCGCCATTTGGTACTACGTCTTCACGCTCGTTTTCTTCCTCTTCGACTATTTCATCTTGGCGATGGGCCTCAATATTCAATACGGCGAGACCGGAATCTTGAACTTCGCCTATATCGGCTTCGTGGCGTTTGGCGCCTACGTGACGGGAGTCGTGAGCATGCCCCCCGCTGGGACCTCGGGTCAGCATTACATCCTCGGTCTCAATCTGCCCTTTCCGATCAACCTTCTCATTGGCGGACTGGCGGCGAGTGCGTTGGCGTTCGTGGTGGCGCTGATTACGCTGCGTCGTCTTCGCACGGACTACTTGGCGATGGTGCTGATTTCGATCTCGTTGGTGCTGTACGACATCTCCAACAACTTCGTCCCACTGTTCAACGGGGCCGACGGTCTCTACAACGTTCCAGAGCCCTTCGCGAGCGTCTTCAAACTCACGGTGAACTCCTTCGTGCCGTTCTTTGCGGGCGTCGCCGGCGTCATAGCTCTCATCATGTGGGCCGTAATGAGCCGCATCACGCGCTCACCACTTGGACGAACGTTTCGCGCCATTCGTGACGACCCCGGTGTCGCCGCAGCGCTCGGCAAGGGCGTCTTTCGCTACCAATTAACGTCGATGTTGATCGGCTCCTTCTACGCCGGCGTTGGTGGTGGGCTGATCATCCAATTCGGTGGCTCGTTTAACCCCTCGGCGTGGCTGCCGGGTGAGACCTTCGTCATCTTTGCCGTGATCATCGTGGGTGGTGTTGGCAACAACATCGGTCTCATCGTGGGTGCGCTCCTCGTCGAAACGTTGCTCGTTCACTTGCCAGCGTTTCTGCCAGCAATACCTGGACATCCACAGCTCATTCAGTACATCGACGCGATGCTGATCGGTGTACTGCTCATGGTGATGCTCTGGTTCCGACCACAAGGCATGGTTCCCGAGCGCTTGCGCAAGAGCAAGTTCCTCCTTCCCGACATGGCAACGCCAAGTGGCGCGAAGGTACTGCCCTCGATGTCGACGGCCGCCACTGCCGCTGAAGCGCCAAATGCCGAGCCGGCGCACTCCATTGATGAAGAGGACGCACGATGACCCCCCGTGCCAAGGCCCATCCAGTGCTCGACGTGACGAGCGATCCGATTCTGCGTGTCGAGAACATCACCAAGTCGTTTCTAGGCGTGAACGCGCTGAACGGCGCGACGTTCGATGTTCCTAAAAACAAGATCACGGCGCTCATTGGACCCAACGGCGCGGGTAAGACCACCCTCGTCAACATCCTTTCGGGTGCGATGAAGAGCGATTCGGGCAAGACGTACCTCGGCTCGGTGGACGTGACCAATTGGGAAAGCTACAAGATTGCTCGCTTGGGCCTCATGCGGACGTTTCAGTTGTCGCGCGAACTTGGCGGCCTCACGGTTCTAGAGAATCTGCTCGTCGCACCAAAGGTGCAAGCGGGCGAGTCCCTCGTCAACATCTTCTTTCGCCCGCGACTACTGCGCCGTGAAGAGCGCCAGAACGTGGAGCGCGCGACGGAGATTCTTGCCACGTATGGGCTGTACGAACTTCGCGACAACCGTGCGCGCGAGCTCTCGGGGGGCCAGAAGAAGCTGCTCGAGATCTCGAGGGGCGTCATGGCCGCACCGACGATTTTCTTGCTCGACGAACCAATGGCGGGTGTCAACCCGGCGCTGATTGAGCGCATCGGTGGCTATATCCTCGACATGAAGAGCCAAGGCATGACGGTGTTGATGGTGGAGCACAACCTCAACGTCGTTGAAAAGATCTGTGACTTCGTGATCGTTTTGGCCGAAGGTCGCACGCTCGCGACTGGTCGACTGAGCGAACTACGGGCCAACAAAGAGGTCGTCCAGGCGTATCTAGGAGAGGTCATCAGTGCCAGCACTACTAACTGAGAATCTGACGTCTGGCTACGGGCGCCAAACCATCATCAGCGACATTTCACTGTCGGCTGAGGTGGGCACCATCACGACGATCATCGGGCCGAACGGCGCGGGTAAGTCCACGTTCGCCAAGACCCTCGTTGGCATCTTGCGCCCCACCAAGGGGCGCGTCGTCGTCAACGACGTGGACATCACCAAGATGCCGGGTCACCTTATTCCTCGCAATGGGCTCGTGTACGTGCCACAGAACGACAACATCTTCGCGTCCTTGACGGTGAATGAGAACCTCGAAGTCGGCGGTTTCGCCGTCAAGGGCAATACCGACGAGCGCTTGGAAGAGATTCTCAATATCTTCACCGACCTGAAAAAAGCTCGCGACAAGAAGGCCGGTCTGCTTTCGGGTGGTCAGCAGAACTTGCTCGCGATCGCGCGCTCGCTCATGGTCGATCCGACGGTCATGGTCTTGGACGAGCCGACGGCCGGTCTCTCGCCCGCTTATACCGACGTCGTGTGGAATCAGATCGACCTCATCACCAAATCGGGTACCGCAGTGTTGGTCGTAGAACAGAACGTCGAACGCGCGATCAAGCACTCTGACTTCGTGCACATTTTCATTGCCGGCACCAATCACGTGCATGGTCCGGCATCTGAGATTGCCGAACTTGACCTGGCTGCCATATTCCTTGGTCGCGCGGGGGCAACACATTCGTAAAGGTGGGAAATTCCCGCAAGCTTGAAGTAAATCAAAAAATGAAAGAAGGGGGAAGTACCGAATGAAATTATTCAAGAAATATATAGGTCGCCACGGAGGGGCAAGAACCATGCTGGTTCTTGCGCTGGTGTCATCGATCGCCGGTGTTGGTCTGAACGCAGGTTCAGCGAACGCCAGCTCGAAGCCGCTCGTGGTCGGTGGCATCTTTCCGTTCACGGGAACGAAGTCACTGCTCTCAAGTTGGGGTACCCACGGTGTATCCGTTGGTATTTACGAGGTCAACCACAATGGTGGCGTCCTTGGTCATCAGCTGAAGAGCGTCTACGTCGATGACGCAGCAGACTCCGTGGACGCGCTTCCCGCGTTCCGCAAGTTGATGCTGAGCCACCCGACGGTGATCGTTGGGCCGTTCTCACCAACGATCGAAGCGGTCATTGGTCAGTTCAAGGCGAACAACGTGGTTGACATGATGGTGGGTGGTCTTACGACCCTCGACAACATGAACTACCCGTTCGTGTTCCGCACCTCGTCGTCCGACTCAAATGAGGCGATCGCGATGGCGCAGTACGCAATCAGCAAGGGCTGGAAGACGGCGTCGTTCATCTTTGACAACTCGTCGAACTCACAGGGCTTCATCGCGCCCCTCAAGGCTGCCTACCAGGCACTTGGCGGCACGGTGCAACAGAACATCACGTTGACCCCTGGTCAGTCGTCCTACAGCTCAGAGTTGACGTCGGCATTTGCTGGTAAGCCGCAGGTCATCTTTGACTCGATGGACACCCAGACGGCAGCGACGTTGTTCGCTGATGGTCAGCAGTTGGGTTACATGACGACGCAATGGATCGGTGACGACTTGCAGTCGGCGCCAAATGGTTCCTACGCGAAGTCCTTTGGCCCCACCGCGTCAACGAACCTAACGGCAGCGCTTCCCGCGACGCCAACGACGGCGAATAGCGCCTACAACCACTTCCTCGCTGACTACCAGCAGGTGTGGAAGACGACGACTATTTTGCCCACGACGTTCAACGAGTACGACTCGATTGTTATCTCGTCGCTCGCGATGACGATGGCGAAGTCCACCGACCCGAAGGTCTGGGTCAAGGACGTCATGAAGGTTTCGGACCCACCGGGCACGATCTGTGGCACGTACGCAAGTTGCGTCAAGCTCATTAAGGCGGGTAAGCAGATCAACTACAACGGCGCTGCCGGAGACGATGACTTCAACAAGTTCCACAACGTCTTCAGCGGTTTCCAGATGCTGGGCTTCGACTCGTCGCTGAACAACGTCTCGAGGGCGTACGTCACGCCAGCCCAGTTGGCCGTCGTGGTCGCCAAGGAAGGTTAATCACCTAGTACGCAGTTGATTTCTTGGTGGGGGATGGCCAGCGGTTACACCGCTGGCCATCCCACGCTGAGTCGCCTGCATGGCGAAAGGCTGATTATTTCGTTTGATGTGCAAGACGTGCGCTGACACTATGCAGATCCAATTAGCGCCTGACCTTTGCTGACGCCAGGCCATCCCGTAAGGAACGAATCGTGACTGAACTGCTGGGTGGGATCCGAGTGCTCGACCTAACCACGGTGTTAGCGGGACCATTCGGGGCCTACCAGTTGAGCCTGATGGGCGCGGACGTTACCAAGATTGAAATCCCCATTACTGGCGACCTCTCGAGAGACTTCGGCGAGGACGAGGGCCTTAAGGCCGCCTCCATGGGTCCTTCCTTTATTGCGCAAAATTCCGGCAAGCGTTCGATCACTCTCAATCTCAAGAGCCCGCAAGGTGGCGAGGTCTTTGAGCGGCTACTTCGCTCGGCCGACGTGCTCTTAGAAAACATGCGACCGGGGGTTCTGGCTCGCCTGGGCTTCTCGTGGGAGCGAATCCACGAAATCAACCCCAACATCATCTACTGCGCCGTATCGGGTTTTGGTCAGACCGGACCTCTCGCTGAGCGCACGGCGTACGACCAAATAATCCAGGGTTTTGCCGGTATGGCCTCGGTCACGGGCCTCGCGGAAAGCGGTCCAGTTCGTGTTGGCTTTCCCGTCTGTGACGCACTCGGTGGTTACGTTGCCGCGATGGCGATCTGCGCGGCGCTCGTGGGTCGCGCGAAGGGCGACGAAGGTTGTTTTCTCGACGTGTCGATGCTCGAGGCGGCACTCACGTCAATGACGTGGGTGATCTCTGAACAGCTCATCAGTGGTCGCGACGCCGTGCGTCACGGCAACGACAACGCCGCGTCGTCGCCCTCTGGCACCTTTCAAGCTAGCGACGGACCGATCAATATCGCCACCAACACACAAAAGCAGTTCGAAGCGCTGTGTGAGGCATGCGGTCGCGTGGATCTCATCGCTGACTCTCGCTTTCTCAATCGCGCAGAGCGCAAGAATCATCGCGCTGAACTCTCGGCAGAGTTGGACGCAGCACTTGGCGCGCGACGCTCAGAAGAATGGGAAAAACTGCTCGCTGACGTGAGTGTGCCCGCGGGTCGACTGTTGAATGTTGATCAAGCTCTACACCAAGAGCAGATCAACGTTCGTGGACTCGTGCACGACGTAGAGATCGGCCTTGAGGGCCGAGACAGCGTCCAAGTACTCGGCAGTGGCGTGCACGTGAACGGCGAGACACTTTCGCCGTCGTCACCACCACCGCGACTCGGACAACACACGAACGAAATACTGAGTGAACTCGGCTACACGAATGAAGAGATTGACAACTTACGTGAGCAACAAGCCATCTAATGTCGCCAAGAACTGGAATGCTGTAGTGAGAAGAGGGGGAGAGGGTTGACGCGCCAGGACGGCTATCCGACGGTCGAGATCATCGAAGAAGGCATGCGTGAAGGCATGCAGATCGAGAGTGCGTCGATCACGGTGGAGAGCAAGGTCAGGCTGCTAGACGCGCTCTCGGCGACGGGTTTATCGACCATCGTCGTTGGATCCTTCGTCAGTCCGAAATGGACGCCACAGATGGCGAACATCGATGAAGTAGTCCAACGTTTCACGCCAGTACCGGGCGTCAACTACACCGCCCTGGCCCTCAACGATCGCGGTCGCGAGCGCATGGCTCCGTACATGCCGCCGCTCGTTGAGTCCAAAGAGTATCCGCGCACCTTCGTCCACCTCTGTGACGTATTCGTGCGACGCAACACCAACCGGTCACAAGCTGAGGAGATTGCCCTGTGGCCCGGGGTCATCGAGCACGTCGTGAAGTCCGGTGCCAAGGGCGCCGGTATCGCGATTAACGCCGCGTGGGGATCGAACTGGCTCGGTCCGTTCGACGAGACGTATCGCATGGAGATGCTCACTCGCCAACACGATCTTTGGACCCAGGCCGGCATCACGGTCGACAAGGTATGGATCGGTGACCCCATGGCCTGGAACATGCCGAACCAAGTGGCGTCGCAGTTGCGAGCGATTCAAGACAAGTGGCCGGACATCAAGCGGTTCCACCTTCACTTGCACGACGCTCGCGGTACGGCGATGCTGTCGGCCTATGAGGCACTGAAAGTCCTCGACCACGACCAAACACTGGTCCTCGACACGTCAATTGGCGGCATGGGTGGCTGTCCTTACGGCGGTCACGGTCGAATGACGCGCATGATCCCGACCGAAGACCTCGTCGATCTGTTGCACGAGCTAGGTATCTCGACGGGTATCGACCTCGCGAAACTCATTGAAGCGGGGCTACTCGCCGAAGAGGTCGTGGGCCACTCGTTGTGGGGACACGTCACGAAAGCCGGTCCTCGACCCAGAGGCGCGACGCTCTATCCAATGGATATGCCTTTCATCGAGACCGAAGAACAGGCGCAACATTTCCGCCTGGGTCCCATCGCCTACGAAGGCGCGCGCTCACCATGGTCCGAACCCATCGTGTCGCCCGCTAGAAATGAACTGTCACCTGACGAGAAGGAACCACGTGGCGAGCGTTGAGTACTCGGCGAACACCACGCTGGCGCAGGTGGATCGACGAATGGCGGGCGCAACCTAATGGCGGCCGTCAATCGGATCACGAACTCGAGCTCGATGCGCTCTTTAGAGCGCACGTTCGAAATACTTGAAATCCTTCGACAGAGCCGCGTCCCAATGCGCCTGACGGACATTGCGTTGGAGTCGGGGATTCACCTCGCGACAACGCAACGGATCCTTAGCGTCATGTTGCAGTACGGCTACGTAAGTCAAGAGCGCTACGGCTACACGGTGGGCGTGACGTCAGTGATGAACGCCTTCGCGTTTCACGTCACCAACAGCTTGAGCCAGATAACGCAACCGATCTTGCAAGAGCTGACGGCCGCGAGTGACCTGATGTCCTCGCTGTCCGTTCGCGTCGACAACGAGCAGGTTGTGGTGCAGCGCGTGGAAGGCACCGCGCCGCTTCGCTACCTCTTGCCCGTGGGTGAAGCAACACCTCTCTACTTGGGTGGAGCGAGGATCTTCGCCGCGGCCCTCTCGCCCGAGGATTTGACGACGTTCCTCGACGAGATTCCAGAGATTCGATTGGCGAGCGGACAAATCGTCACCCAACAAGAGTTGGTCAACAGCCTCAAGGAGATACGCGACGTGGGCTACGTCTACAGCAATAGCGAACGCGATCTCGGATCCGCTTCAGTGGCTGTTCCTATAATCAGCCAAGAGGGAACGCTCGTTGCGTCATTGCAGGTGTCGGGACGCGCCACGGACATCGACGACGAAAAAGTTGAGTGGTGCATTCTTGAGTTGAAGCGCGCAAGTGCCGCCATTACCAAGCGACTCCCATGACGAAGTGTGTGACATTTCGTGACGTGTGAGCAATATCTGTAACCCTCTAAAGTCCTGATATAACTCGGGATAACGGCCAAAAGGAATCAAATGATCGATCACAAAGTGCGCGTCTATAAGAGCGACGAGGACCTCCCTCGCGAAGGCCAACTGGCGTGGAAGATCGCTGAAGTTGCGGTTGACCCAGTTGAGGTAACGAACGACGTCACCAACATGGTGATTAACCGCGTCATCGATAACGCGGCGGTCGCCGCCGCGTCAATTGTTCGAAGCCCCGTTGTCGCGGCGCGAGCACAAGCCACTCGACACCCTTTCTCGCCGGGGAGCACGGTCATGGGCACGACGAGAGACATTCGCGTGTCTCCTGAGTGGGCAGCGTGGGCGAACGGAGTCGCCGTGCGTGAACTGGACTTTCACGACACCTTTTTGGCGGCTGAGTATTCGCACCCCGGGGACAACATTCCCCCCATCGTCGCGGTGGCTCAACACGCGGGCGTCAGTCGCAATTTGACCGGCGCGCAGGTAGTGCGAGCAATCGCCACGGCCTATGAGATTCAAATCAACTTGGCTCGCACCATCAGCCTGCACGAACACAAGATCGACCACGTCGCGCACTTAGGACCCAGTGTCGCGGCGGGACTCGGCACACTGCTCGGTCTTGGTGAGGAGACGATCTACCAAGCGATTGGTCAAGCACTCCACACGACGACGTCCACTCGACAGTCGCGCAAGGGCGAGATTTCCACGTGGAAGGCGTACGCCCCGGCGTTCGCCGGCAAGGTCGCCATCGAAGCCGTTGACCGCGCAATGCGAGGTCAGACGTCGCCGGCGCCGATCTACGAAGGGGAAGACGGCGTTATCGCGTGGCTTCTTGACGGTCCCCAAGGCGCTTACACCGTCTCGCTGCCGGCATACGGCGAGCCCAAGGGCGCCATTCTTGAAAGCTTCACGAAAGAGCACTCCGCTGAGTACCAGGCACAGGCGTGGATCGATCTTGCGCGCAAGCTCCACAACGAGCACCCAGACTTGCTCGACGGACGTCGTATTGCGAGCATCGTCATCCACTCCTCGTATCACACGCACTTCGTCATCGGCTCTGGTGCGAACGATCCGCAGAAGTACGACCCCAACGCGTCGAGGGAGACGCTCGACCACTCGTTGCCCTACATATTTGCGGTGGCGTTCCAAGACGGGTCCTGGCACCACGTTGACTCGTACTCACACGAGCGAGCGACGCGTGCCGACACGCTCCAACTGTGGAAAAAGGTCACCACGGTGGAAGACCCCGAGTGGTCGAGGCGCTATTTATCGGTCGATCCCAGAGAGAAGGCGTACGGCGGAAGAGTCGAGATTGTCCTCACTGACGGTACGACGATTGTTGACGAGATCGCGCTTCCCGACGCGCACCCCCTCGGGGCGCGACCCTTTGGGCGCGAGCAGTACATTGAAAAGTTCCGCTCGTTGGCTACTGACGTCCTCGAGGACCAAGAGATCGAGCGTTTTCTCGCGGCCGCCCAGCGCTTGCCGGACATGAAGGCGAGCGACTTCGCGGAGCTCAGCTTCACGGCCCGCCCGGGACTCTTGGCGTCGGTCCTTGAACCAGAGGGGCTCATCTAATGCTGCACTCACTCGTCACGGCCGCCCAGAAGAGACAGCAGTTTCGCGCACGTTTGGCGACGGGTGAGTTGCTGCTTTTCCCCGGAGCGTTCAATCCGCTTTGCGCAAAACTCATTGAGCAAAAGAACTTTGATGGTGTGTACGTGTCCGGCGCGGTGCTCGCCGCGGATCTCGGCCTTCCCGACATTGGACTCACTACCTTGAGTGAAGTCGCATCCAGAAGTGGCCAGATTGCGCGCGTCACCGACCTCCCGACGCTGGTCGACGCCGACACTGGGTTTGGCGAGCCGATGAACGTCGCACGAACCGTGCAGATACTCGAAGACGCTGGAGTCTCAGGACTGCACATTGAAGACCAGGTCAATCCAAAACGATGTGGTCACCTCGACGGGAAGCAAGTGGTCGATGAAGGAACGGCGATTCGACGAATCAGGGCCGCGGTGACGGCTCGCCGTGATTCGAATCTGCTCGTTTTTGCACGAACCGACATCCGGGCCGTTGACGGTCTTGGCGCCGCCGTTGACCGGGTCCGGGCCTTGGTCGAAGCAGGTGCTGACGCGGTCTTTCCCGAAGCGATGATCGACCTTCACGAATTCGATGCAATTCGCGCGGCGGTCGACGTGCCGATCTTGGCGAACATGACGGAGTTCGGCAAGAGTGAACTGTTCACCACGAGCCAACTGGCAAGCGTCGGCATCAACATCGTGATCTTTCCGGTGTCGCTGTTGCGTCTCGCGATGGGCGCCGCCAGTCGCGCTCTGGACACCATTCGAAGCGACGGCGGTCTTACCTCGATGCTCGGTGAGATGCAAACTCGCGCCGACCTCTATGAGCTGCTCGACTACGAGGCGTACAACGCGTACGACTCGTCAATCTTCAACTTTGACGTGCCGCGCTAAGCGTGCACTCGTCCCGGCATCCATACGCGACCGTCGAACAAGCGCCGTGCCGTACGGTAAAACGAACCGGTACGCGCGACCCATTGGCCGTTTTCAAATTGAACGTCAGCGCCGACGTTCAAGATTCCTGACGGCATCCCTAGGCGAAGCTCATTCTGCGCGGACGACGAACGCAACTGCGCGACGACGGATCCGTCGATTCGAGCCGCCACCGCGGTGCAGAGCGACACGGTCAGTGGGAGCGCGCGGTGAGGCTGACCGTGAGAAAGGGCACGGGCGACGAGGTCGACGTCGCCTCGTCCAATGATTGCGCCTGAAAGGGTGGGAGAGTTTTTCGCTGGGCTGACGACACAGATGAACGGCACGCTGGTGACGCGAGACGCGCTTTCACTATCGGGCGCAATACCCATTCGCACCGACGCCTGACGTCGAATCGCTTCGAGCAACGCCAGTATGTCGGGGCGCGCCTCAAGCTCATCGGGTAACTCGAGGCCGGTGAGTCCGACGTCGCTGGCTTGAACGAAGACCGTCGCGTTGGCGGCGTCGACGAGCGACGCCCGGATAGTGCCAAATCCTGGAACGTCCAGTTGATCGACGACCTGGCCGCTTGGCAGCAATTTTCCAGTCGTCGCACCGCCGGGTTCCATGAAGTCGAGGCGAATCGGTGCGCCGGACCCGCTGACGCCGGGGATGACCAGATCACCGTCATAGCGCGTCGTCGCGTTGTCGACGGGGAACGTGGCGTGAATCAACTTGCTCGTGTTGGTGTTGTAGATGCGCACGATCGCAGAGTCGCTGAGTGCGTCGACGAGCTGCTCGTCGACGGCAAAGGGGCCAACAGCCGAACTCATGTTGCCGCAGTTGCTCTTGTAGTCGACGCGCGCCTCTTTGATCATCACTTGAGCAAAGGTGTAGTCGATGTCCGCGTCGGGTCGATTTGAAGGTTCAAGTACGCAGACTTTCGATAGCGATGACACGCCGCCGCCCATTCCGTTCAACTGGCGCCCGTAGGGATCAGGTGAGGCCATCGCCGCGCAGAAAATTGGCGCCCAGTCGTCTTGGTGTGACGGCAGATCTCTGGCGTGAAACATCAGCGCTTTGCTCGTGCCCCCTCGCATGAAAACGGCCGGAATCGATTGTTGGTTCATGGCGTCATCCTCGCCTCGGTGCGGTGTCAGCGACCATGTCGCTCGAACAAGCCTGGCGTCAATCCTTCGACGTCGAGCATTGCTTGGGGTATTTCTATGTTCAGTTCATCCAAGTGACCTGGAGCGAGTGTCGCCAGCCCTAACGCCGCAGCTAGGAAGCGCTCCTGCTCGTCGCTCGTGACGGTTGGATCCGCCAATTCGTGGAATTTTTGTACATAGTTCTCGCGTGCGAAAGGCTTCGCGCCGCGCGGGTGCGCGTCAGCGACTTCGATCTCGTCTTCAAGGGTGCTGCCGTCTCGAAGCGTAACGACGACTCGTCCACCGAACGCCCGTTTGTCGGGGTCGGGTTCGTGATACTTGCGGTCCCATTCGTCGTCTTCGACGGTGCGGATCTTCTGCCACAGTTCAATCGTCGCGGGTCGCTGGGCCCGCTCGGGCGAATAGCTGTCCACGTGATGCCAGCGTCCGTCCTCGAGCGCCACTGCAAAGATGTACATAAGGCTGTGGTCCAGCGTCTCTCGACTCGCGTGCGGACGGTACTTTTGTGGATCGCCGGCGCCGCTGCCGATAATGCGATGCGTGTGGTGGCTGGTGTGGATGACGATCTCGGTGACGTCAGCGAGATTACTGACGCGCTGGCGCAATCGAAACGCCAAGTCGATCCACGGCTGGGCTTGAATCTCGGCTGAATACGCCTTCGTGTAGGTCTCCATAATGGCGCGCTTGGATTCGCCGGGCTCTGGCAACGACACCGTGTACTCGGCCTCGGGACCATCAAGCATCCACGCAATGATGCTGTCATCACCTTCATAGATCGGGGCTGGTGACGTCTCGCCGCGCATCGCGCGGTCGACCGCTTCGACCGCCAATTTGCCAGCGTGGGCTGGAGCGTTGGCCTTCCACGTCGAGATCGCACCCTTGCGAGATTGGCGCGTCGTCACCGTCACGTGTACGACGTGATTGATTGCTTGATACGTCGTCTCAATGGGTAAGCGCAACGTGGCGGCGATGCCCCCGACCATGCCAGCAGCGATATGTGGCAAGTGGTCGACGCGGTGGGTATGTAACGCAATGCCCCTCGTTAGATCGCCCGAGATCTCGTAGGCGGCAGCGATACCACGGAGAAGGTCCGTTCCGCTGGCGCCGCACTGTTGGCCCACGGCGATGATCGAGGGGATCATGTCGCCCGGATGGTTCATGTCCTGGGCGAGGTACGTGTCGTGAAAGTCCAACTCGCGTACGGCTGTCCCGTTCGCCCACGCCGCCCATTCACACTCCACCAGCGTCGTGTTCGTCACGCCGTACAAAGTGGCGCCGCCAGCATGGGGATGAGCGAGTGCTTGAGCACGGGCGTTGGCCACGGGGGGGCGAAGTAGACCAGCCACGGCGACGCCGGTGTTGTCGATGACCCGGTTCACGATCATCTCTTGGACGTCAGTGTCAATTGGTGCGTCGTCACTCGCGACCTCCGCCAATTTCCACGCCAAGGACTCTGATCGATCATGGGTTTCAGAACTCTTGAAGACTCGAACTGGGTGCTGACGCACGGGCACTCCTCAACGTTGCTGACGACGTGTGAACTCACTTCTATTCGGACGGACGTATCGTAGTATAATATTTAGTTAAGTGAACTAATGGAAACAGTACCCACGAACCAAACGGCAGCTCGTCTGCGCCAATCCATTACGCGATTGAATCGTCGACTGCGCTCCTCGGCTTTGGGCGGGATTTCACCAACGCAGGCGTCGATGCTGGGATCGGTTGACGTATTGCAGAATCCAACTCTCGGTGATTTGGCAGTTGCCGAACAGATTCAACCGCCCTCGGTCACCGTGATCGTGCGGGGTCTTGAATCGGCTGGTCTCATCACACGGAGGGTCGACGCCGATGATCGTCGAAACGTTCGCGTTCGCACGACGGCGCTGGGTCGTAAAGAAATGGCACAGATTCGTCGCCGGAAGACCGAGTTCTTAGAACGCCGCTTGGCTGTCCTTTCCGAAGTGGACCAACACACCGCCGAAATAGTCGCTTCGTTTCTCGAGACACTGTTGGAAGACGAGTGAGCGGTTCAACGAACCGCTCAAACACGACGTTCGCGGCTCTTAAAGTAAGAAACTTCCGCCTGTACATGATCGGCCAGATGATCTCGGTGTCGGGTACGTGGATGCAAGCCGTTGCCCAGGGTTGGTTGGTGTTGCAACTCACGGGATCGCCCGTCGGGCTGGGTGTCGCCGTCGCTCTTCAGTATCTACCAACGATGTTCTTTGGCTTCTACGGCGGACTCGTCGCCGACCGCCTCGACAAACGCAAGATCTTGTACGCCACGCAATCAGTCGCCGGCGTGCTGGCCCTCATACTGGGCATTCTCGTGACATCCCATCACGTAACCGTGATGGCCGTGTACGTGCTGGCTGGATTGCTCGGCGTCGTGAATCTCTTTGACATGCCCGCGCGCCACTCCTTCGTACAACAGATGGTTGGGCGAGAGCTCATCCCCAACGCGGTAAGTCTCAACAGTGCCTTGATGAACTCGGGACGTCTCATTGGTCCGAGTCTCGCCGCTGGTTTGATCGCCGTCGTCGGCATGGCGGTCTGTTTTTACGCCAACGCGGTGACGTACGTTGCGGTGATAGTGGCGCTGTGGATGATGCGCACCAGCGAGTTACTGCCAATGAAGTCCGTTGATCGCCAGAGGGGTCAGTTGCGACTCGGTATCAAGTATGTCGCGAGTTCGCCGTTACTTCGCAACACGATTCTGGCTGCAGCAGTCGTCGGCACCTTTGCGTTTAACTTCGCCGTGTATCTACCGCTTCTTGCTCGCGTGACGTTTCATCAACGGACGGCAACTGGGTACGGACTACTAATGGGCGCCATGGGTCTTGGCGCGGTTATCGGCGGCCTCTTTGTAGCCCACCGCTCTCGTCCAACGCCGAAATTACTCGCGACCCTCGCGTTGGGTTTTGGTGTGTTCTTGACGTTGGTTGGTATGGCGCCCTCGCTCTTCTGGGCGGAGATGGCGCTCATTCCAACGGGGGCCTTTTCGCTGGCGTTCATTTCGACGAGTAACGCGTCACTGCAAATCCATTCGTCCGAACACATGCGCGGGCGGGTCATGAGTCTCTTTGGGACGGCAGTCTTTGGCACTGTTCCCATTGGTTCACTTCTCATGGGGCTCATCATTGGCGCGACCAATCCGCGCTTTGGCATCGTCTTCAGCGCGGTACTGACCTTGGCGATCGGCGTGGGTCTGGTTGTGACGTACGGCGAGAACGTTCGAAGCACGTTAGAACTGCAAGGTGCCTACACCGACTGAGGTTTCTGTTCTCCAACTTCCGCTGATCGGTACCACCGTGCGGAGCAGCCTTCTCCCTCATCACCGCCTGGATTTCGGCTTGACAGAGATTCACTCGACGGTGTAAACAGTCACAGACAATGAGTTCCTCAGATTCGTTCTGCCGGGGAATAGTCTCGGAGAGTCGAAGGGGATAAATGCTACGGAACCTTGTTCCTGGGTCGTTGTCGATGAGAAGGGTCCGTCGAGGACCCTTTGCTTCCGTACTCATTGTTGTGGCAGTGATAATGGCCATGTCGATGAATGCTTCATTATCAGGAGCAACTACGATTCATGGGCTGAATTCAGTTTTCGGAGATACCTCGAACTCATCAGGTTTTCCAAAGCACGTGATGATGAGCGGCCATGTGGCGACTGTCGTCAATAGTTCATCTTTTGATACTCCAGCTGCAATTTCGTCCGATGCAACAAACGTCTGGGTCGCCAATCAATTGGGGGGTACTAGCAGTCAAGGTTCGGTCGCCGAGATCAACATCGCCACGGGCGTGGTCACGGAAATTGATGATTCAACTTTAAATGGGCCCGACGCCATCTCGTCAGATGGAACCAACGTATGGGTCGCTAACCAGTATGGCGGTCCAGGGGCTCAAGGATCCGTTTCCAAGATCAACATCGCCACGGGCGTGGTCACGGAAATCAATAGTACGACGTTCAATGTTCCGGTTGGAATTTCGTCTGATGGAACCAACGTGTGGGTCGTCAATCAAAATGGCGTTACAGGCGCTAAAGGATCCGTTTCTAAGATCAACGTCGCCACGGGCGCCGTGACGGAAATCACTAGTACGACGTTCAACGTGCCCCTTCCAATAGTGTCGAACGGGACCGATGTCTGGGTCGGCAATCAATTCGGTGGAACCGGCGGTCTCGGTTCGGTCACCGAGATCAATGTCGCTACCGGCGTCGCGACGGAAATAAATAGTCCTTCTTTCAACACGGTTATAAGCCTTGCTGTGGACAACACGTACGTCTGGGCTGTCAATGCCCAAGGCGGCACTGGAGCTATAGGTTCCGTCTCCAAGATCAGCATCGCCACGGGCAAGGTCTCTGAAATCAATAGTCCCACGTTCAACGCGCCCGACGCGGTGGTGTCGAACGGTACTGACGTGTGGGTCGTCAATCAAACGGGCGGCAGCACTGGGAACGGATCACTCACTGAAGTCAACGTCGCGACCGGTGGCGCTACTGCAACGACTGACGCTTCATACTCGTCGCCGGTGGGTCTCGCCTTAACGAGCGCTGACGTATGGGTCGCCAATCAAACCGGCGGCACCAACGGTATCGGCTCAGTATCGGAGATCTCGCTCTCATCACTATCTGGGAACGGAACGACCAACATTACGGTGCCGGGTCCTCCAACTGGACTTCGCGCGACTGCCGGCGTCGGCTCGGTGAGATTGAGTTGGAGGGCACCCTCGTCAAATGGTGGTTCGTCAATCACGAGCTACGTCGTCACGGCACAACCTGGCGGCAAGAAGTGCACGACGACAAAAACCTCGTGCACCATCACCGGGCTTAGGAGCGGAGTCTCGTATTCCTTCACCGTCGTGGCAAGAAATCAACAGGGCCCCAGCAAACGGTCAAGTGCCTCCAACAAAGTCACGCCGAAGCGCAAGCCGCCAACGAGGGCTTGAACTGGGACCGCGCCCCGGCAACCGCCCAGAACGCGAATCCCCCTGAGGTACTCCTCGCCGCCTGACGTCCAATCGCTTCATTTCCACATTGGTGAAACGGTGCCGGGTGCCACCTTGTACTGTCTCCCGGTGCTCATATTTATGAAAACTCGAGCCCATCGCCAGTTTTTAGCGCCAGACGATTTGCGTGGGGTTCTTAGACGTCAAACATCCCTGCCGGCTACGCGAGGACGTCATCAATGAACTGCCACCACGATTGCTCTCCAGCAGCATCTTGTTCCACGAGGTGTAGTTGAATGAACGCTGCAGCAATGGCTAGATCAGATGGAGTAGACGAAGGTTGTCCGACACTTCGAAGTAAGCACGTCGCTTGAATGACGTTTGTCAGAGCCGTGAGCTGGCGTCGGAACGTTGCGTCCGAGATCGCTTGGTCCTCGATTGTTTTCAACAGATTCACCTCAAGTCGCTCGAGGGCGTGAAGAACCTGATCAACGTGAGGCTCCGCTGACGCCACCGTTAGCGACAGCTCGCTCTTCACCCACTCGATTACCACGTCCAATAGACCCAGTCGTACACAGTCACGGCGCACTTGGGCGCAGAGTACGTTGTGCGTCCCTTCCCAGCTCTCAAAGACCACCGCGTCGCGGTAAAGACGCGGCATCGGTGAGAAGTCTTCAATCGTGCCGTTCCCGCCCAGGACTTCGATGCCCCGGTGCACGACGTCAGAGGCCGCGATTGACGTGACGTACTTATTGGCGTTGACGAGAAATCGGTGGACGCCAAGGTCTTCACTCGTCGCAATTCCTTCGTCAATCTTGGCGACCAGTTCGGTGAGGGCCATCGTGGAAGCGAGTGCGGCGGCGGTTTCAATCTTCATCACGGCCAACTGCTCACGCACCGCCAGAAATGAGTCAATAGGCGCGCCAAAAGCCTGGCGGTGTTGGGCGAAACTCGACGCCTCCAGATACGCGCGACTCATGATGCCCGTGGATCCAACGGCGTTCAGCCAGCGTGAGGTGTTCAACAGTTCAGAGACCGCGATGTTGAAGCCTTCGTCCACTTCGCCAATCGGCCACGCGAGGGCGTCCTCGAAGTCAATCTCTGCGGACGCAAGTGCTCTCGTACCGAGTTTGTCCTTCAATCGCCGAATGCGAAAGCCGTTCGGCGTGACGCCGTCGAGAGAACGCGGAACGAGGAAGCACGCGAGTCCTTTGGTGCCACTCGGCGCACCGTCGGGTCGAGCGGTGAGGGCAAAGAGATCGGCGTCGGCGACCGAGCAGAACCATTTTTCGCCGCTGACCCTCCACGCGCCAGCAATCTCGGTGTCGGGCGTTGCGCTGGTGACGTTGGCGCCCACGTCGGATCCGCCTTGCACCTCGGTAAGAAACTGTGAACCGCGCAGCGCCACTGCGGCGTCATTCGTGGCCAGTCCCTCGAGGTAGCGGTCCTTGATCGCCGTCGTCGCTCGATGTTCGAGGGCGCGGCGAAGTCCCATGGTGCAGACGATGGGACAGGCCTGGCCGCCTTCGCCAACGTGTGACAAAAGGAAAAACAGCCCGGCCACTTCGAAGGCGCCGTCAAAGTTGAGTGGCGTCGCGAGAATGCCCGACGCCCACGCCGCTCGCGCCGCGACGTCGTGCGCCGGGTGAAATTCAATCTCCTCGACGTGTTGGCCTAACTCGTCGTAGGGATGGTGTTTTGGAAACTCTCGGCTTTGCTCGAGCGTTTGTACCGCCGGTTCGATGACGCCCACGACGTCGGCGCCAAAGGAAGTCAAGCGTTCTCGTAGTGCGGGCGTAAAACGCGGCCCCATTCGCAGCTCCATCGCCGACGACAAGTGAGGAACGGCCGTGAAGTAGTTAGTGGGCTTGGCGGCGCGCCACCTTAGGAGATCGTCGCGTCCGGGCTGATCGGTCATGGTGGCGTCCTCACTTCAATTCTCCAATAAAAGAGTTAGCAGACCGACGGACACCTCCGGCTTCGACGCATGGAAACAGGATGATTGACCTTGTCGGCGAGAACATTCTTTGGCGCAAGGAAGAAGCGGATGAAATTCGTGCTGGCGCCGCGCCGTCGAAAGAAACGCTTAGAGAACAAGTACGATGTCGCCATGTCAGAGTTCACGAACGAGAGCGTGGAAGCGATCGAATCCACGTTGAATGATGTTGATCGAGCGCTCGAGCGACTACGCCTTGGCACCTATCGGACCTGCCAGGTCTGTTCAACGCCGATTGACGACGCGGACCTCGAGGCGAATCCTCTGCTCGCCAACTGTCGAGCGCACCCCGAACTCGCCTAGCTCGCTAGCTCTTACAACGAGAGATCCCGGTGGCCAACGCCACCGGGTCCCTTTTTTGTAGTCGTTGGATTACTTCTTCGTGGCCCAGAAGATCTCGGCGATGTCGTCGATTTCCATCAGCAGTCTGTCCGCGATCGTGACGTCGTTGCTCCTCTTGGCGTCGCCGGCGGTCTTCGTGGCCATCCAGAACAGGTCGTGCAGGTTCGGGTACGCCTTTAGGTGCTCGACCTTGAAGTAGTCGGTCCACAGCACCCAAAGGTGATGCTTCACCAGATCGCAGCGCTCTTCCTTGATGAAGGTGGCGCGCACTTTGAAGTCGGCGTCACTCGACGCGTTGTACTTCTCCATGCAGGCCTTCACGGACTGCGCCTCGAGGCGCGCTTGCGCCGGGTCGTACACGCCACAGGGCAGGTCGCAGTGCGCTGAGGCGACGAGCGGCGTGGTCGTCGCGTCGAGCAGAGCATTGAGACGGGTGAGCAGAGTCATAAGTTTGCCTTTCGATGAAGCGTTCAGCGGATGGAGAACGCAGTGTCAATCTGCAGGATAGTCACAGTGCTGGTATATCGTTTCGCCGTGACCCGGATACTCGAGTTCTTCGTGCGACGCGTGACCGTTGAGGGTACGTCTATGGCGCCCACGTACCTTCCGGGAGAACGGCTCACGGCCTTTCGTCGATGGCGTCGCGTGCGCCTCGGTGACGTCGTCGTCGTGCGTGATCCGCGCAACCCCTCTCGCTGGCTGCTCAAACGCTGTGTTGAGCGCTTGGGCTCGTTGTTGGATCTTCGTGGCGACAACGCACAAGCCTCAACGGATTCGCGTGATTTCGGCCTCGTGCCCAGTCGCGACGTGGTCTACATCGTCTTTTCGCCAGTTCGCGTGTGACCGCACTCTATTAATACGTCACCGAAATGCGCTGAGCAAGCCCATCAACGGTCATCTGCCCACCAAAGGGAAGAACGATCTGAGGATCGGTGTGGCCGAAGTCTGGACCGTAGACGACCATCGCTTCGGGGTTATAGGTCTTAAAGGCTCTCAGTACCGCCGCTTCCTGGTCGGCGCGAAATACCGCGCGCTGCTCTTGGTCGAGCGGTGCGTGGGTGTGCCAGGCCTTGGCCTTCGCGAACACGACCGCCGGAAACTCAGCAAGTAGTCCTCGCTCACCCGCGTTTCGCAGCATTTCGAATACCTGATCCGCTGAGGGCATCTCTTCAGAGGTTTCGAGCAACAACACGCACCCGCTGTACGCATCATTTGGCATGATCCACCGGTTCGCCGCGAGATTCCAATGAAGGATTTCTAAGTTGCCGCCCCACGTCGGTCCGCTCACGACGCGCGTCGCGTTATGCCAGTGCCAGCCAGGTTCTGTCGTTGTTAGTAGCGGACGCTCCAGTGTCGAGAGGTCCTCCCACTTCGCTTGAAGATCGGTGAACTCATCCACGGGACGCACCTCGACGGTGTCGCTGTCGAAGAGCGCGTGACGAAGAGAATTCAGGTGCTCGGTATGAACACCTCCGGGTCGAGCGAGATGCACCAACGTCGAGCCCCCGTGATAGCCAACAATGCCGAGGTTCCATAAGTAGTTCAGGAAATTGGTGTTGTCCGAGTAGCCAAAGAAAGCTTTTGGGTTCGCCGCGATCACGTGGGCGTCCAGGTAGGGAAGCACCGAGATTTGGTCTGATCCACCGATGACCGCCATCAGCGCTTTGATCTTGGGATCAGCGAAGGCAGCGTTGATGTCGCGTGCACGATCTTCTGGAGACGAGCCCACCTGGCGAGTGGTTGGAGACTCGACGGGTACGAGTCCTAGTTCTTCACGCAGCACGCGAAGACCAATCTCGTGCACCTCGGGAAAGACGCCAGCGCCGGCCCACGAGGGAGAGAGAATAGCGACGTGGTCACCGGGTTGCAGTTTGGGCGGCGGACGCAGGCTCCGAGCGCTGTTCATTTGCCACACCGTACTCGTCGTCCTGCAACGCGTCCTTGACGTCGCAGCGTCGCGTTGGAAAAAGCACTTCGTTCGCGCCAAGTCGCTCTTAAATTGCGGACCGGTAAGATTCGCTCGTGGCCCGTCTCGCCGTTCTCTCCTATCACACGTCGCCCCTGGCCCAGCCCGGCACGGGTGACGGCGGGGGCATGAACGTGTACGTGCGCGAACTCTCGAGCGCGTTGGCGCGCCTCGGCCACGACGTCGACGTCTATACCCGCCGCGACAGCCAAAGTGTGCACGACGTAGAGTTCGTCGAGCCTGGCTTTCGTGTCCACTACGTCACGGCGGGTCCAGCGACACCACTCGATCGCGATGATCTGAGCGAGTACGTCGGTGACTTCACGGACGCGGTGAAGACTCTCTTTCGCTGCGCCGGTACACCCGACGCGATTCACGCCAACTACTGGCTGTCGGGACTTGCCGGACACCGTCTAAAGCACGAGTTGAACATTCCCCTGATCATGACCTTTCACACGCTGGAGCGAGTGAAAGCCGACACGTTCGAAGCAGAGTCTGACGACCGAGCCTTTCAAGAGGCGGCGATCGTCGCGTGCGCGGACGCCGTGCTCGCCAGTTGTGACGTCGAGGCGGCGCAATTTGTTCACCTCTACAACGCTGTGCCCTCTCGCGTGCACGTCGTGCCGCTCGGCGTCGAGCACGCCTTCTTTTCACCCGGCCATCGTCCCCAGGCCCGACGAGCGCTGGGGCTTAATCCTGACGCCGTCATGCTGTTGTTCGTCGGTCGACTCCAAGAGCTCAAGGGCGCGGACTTAGCGCTGGAAACGTTGATCGAACTGCGGGCCAGAGGTCAGCAGGCGTTGCTCGCGATTGTTGGCGGGCCGTCCGGTCCCGACGGTCAAGAAACGCTGCGCCGTCTGCATCAGCGCGTCGCGCAAGCGGGCGTCATTGAACACGTCACGTTCGTCGCTCCTCAAGCGCACCATCTACTTAGTTCGTGGATGCGCGCCGCGGACGTGACGCTGGTGCCGTCGCACGCCGAGAGTTTCGGACTCGTGGCACTTGAGTCCTCAGCCTGTGGCACGCCCGTGGTGGCGAGTGACGTCGGGGGACTGACAACACTCATCGAGCAGGGCGTCACCGGTTTTCTCGTTAGTGGGCGCGACGCGTCGCACTGGGCCGACGTCGTAGAAGAGGCGTTGAACCCCGAGACGACGACGGCACTGTCGAACGCGGCCGTACTTCGCGCGCGCAACTACACCTGGCGACGCGCGGCCCAGTCGTTGGCCGCACTAATTGAACAGCTCGCCTCCGAGAGTCTCGTTCGCTGCTAGGTGACACGCGCACCACTTGGCGATGCTGACGCGGCCACTCGTCTTGACGAGACGCTGCAGAGCTGGGCCACGCTCTGGCACGCGAGTTCCTTCGTGGGCCAGATTGAGCATCAGCCATTGCCCGACGACAAGGGCCACTTTCACTGGTTGATCCGCCTAAAGGGTGACGAGAAAGACGTCATTACCTTGTGGCTGTCACTGCGCCAACGCAGCGTCCACGTCGAGACCGAACTGATGCCCGCGCCCGAAGAGCGACGAGAAGAGCTCTATCACTTTCTGATGGTGAAGAACCACGAACTGCGCGAGTTACACCTCGCCATTGGCCCAGAAGACGGTATCTACCTCGTCACGCAAGTGCCGATACTTGAACTCACGATCGAGCGACTCGACGAACTCGTTGGCGCGACACTGACCTACGTTGATGAGTTGTTCCCAACGGCGATGTCGATGGGGCTCGGCTCGGTCTATCACCGTCGAAAGGCTCGCTGAGTCACCTTGTAGCGTTGCGGCATGGCCTTTCAACTCATCATCATCGGCGGCGGACGCATGGGCTCGGCACTCGCGGAGGGACTACTCAGCGCGAAATGGTGCCAGGCGAGTGAACTCGCCATCGTCGAGAGTTCTTTCGAACAGCGCACCGCGCTTGAGGGACGACTCCCGGGCGTGAGTGTCGTCGCGGCGATAGAACAGACCGACGTTGGCGCCTCGACGGGCGTCGTGCTCTGTGTAAAGCCCGACCACGCTGAAAGTGCGGCAAGAACCGCCGGCGCGACGGGCGTGACCAGGTTGCTCTCGGTCGTGGCCGGCCTTTCAACCGCCCGACTCGAAGCTGTCTTTCCCGGTCCGGTCGCTGTCATTCGCTCGATGCCCAACACACCGGTGTTGGTGCGAAAGGGCGTCAGCGCTATTGCGGGCGGATCAAACGTCACGGCGGACGACCTCGATTGGGCGCAGTCGATTCTGGGCGCGGTGGGCACGGTCGTGCGCGTCACCGAGCGCAACATCGACGCCGTGACGGGACTCTCTGGTTCGATGCCGGCGTATCTCTATTTGGTCATCGAAGCGTTAATCGAGGCGGGCGTGCACCAAGGGCTGTCGCGCGAGGCATCGCGCCAGCTCGTCGTCGACACGTTTTCAGGCTCGGCGGCGCTGCTCGTCGAGACCGGCGAGTCGCCCGAAGAGCTGCGCGCGCAGGTGACCTCGCCTGGTGGCACCACGGCCGCGGGACTGCGCGTCCTGGAAAACCGAGCCGTTCGCGCCGCGTTCCTGGACGCCGTAGCGGCAGCGGCCGAGCGCAGCCGCCAATTAGGTCGATAAGAGTCTCAACTAGCCTAAAAGTCATGGCGACGCCGCGTCTTCGATCGAAGAAGCTTTCCGAACCGACCATTGCGCGTCTGCCCGTCTACCAACGAATCGCCGAAGGCTGGTCGCAACGCGGACAGGGCCGCATCGACTCCCAACAGATCGGCAGTCTCGCGGGCGTCACGGCAACAACGGTGCGTCGCGATCTCGCGGGGCTTGGATCCTTTGGCACGCGGGGCGCGGGTTACGACGTTCGTGTCCTGATCGAGCGCATCGCCGAGGCCCTTGGCCATGACCGTCTCTACGACGTGGTCGTCGTGGGCATTGGCAACCTAGGTCGTGCACTTGTGAATTCGTCGAACTTCCTCATTCGTGGCGCTCGGCTCGTCGCGCTCTACGACGCCGATCCCGCGGTCGTTGGCAACGTGGTGGCAGGACACGTCGTTCGATCACTCAGTGATCCGATTCCACCAGCGACGGTGGGCGTCATCTGCACGCCAGGGTGTGCGGCCCAAGAAGTGGCGGACCGGTTGGTGGAAGCGGACATTCACGCGATCCTCAACTTCGCGCCCCAGGTCGTCACCGTGCCACTTGGCACGGCGGTTCACTACGTGGACTTCTCCATTGAGTTACAGATCTTGATGTACCACCTCAATAACGGCACGGGTCCCTTAGGTGGGGGACTCTTGCACTCACTCGGTATCGCCAGTACGAGTCCGCTTCGCGGGTCGTAGCATGACAAGAACCTCGGAGGCGAAGTGGCACTGATTTCGGTAGGTATCGATCACGAGCACGCCTCGCTCGACCTCTTAGAACTTGCGACGCTGCCCGAGCACGAGTGGGCGAAGATGTTGCGCACCTTGGTGAGCCATCGCAACATCCACGAAGCGGTCTTCGTCTCGACGTGTCTACGCACAGAAGTTGTCGCGGTCATTGACCGCTTCCACGACGCCATCGACGAGATCACCGAAACGCTAGGCGAAGCGACGGGTCTGGCACCGGCTGAGTTCGAAGACCACCTCACGGTCAACTTCGAACACGACGTGGCGAACCATCTCTTTAGCGTCGCGGCCGGTCTGAAATCCGTCGTCCCCGGCGAGTTCGAGATTCTCGGTCAACTTCGCCGCGCCCTCGAGCTCGCGGTCGAAGAGCAAAGTGCGGGCGCCGAAGTTACCGAGATCTTCCATCGCGCCATTGCCTGTGGTCGTCGGGTGCGTGCCGAGACGGCAATCTCACGCGGCACGACTAGCTTCGCCCAGGCCGCGGCGTCCGCCGCGCTCGATGAACTCGGCGAAGAGTTGGCCGGAAGTCATGTTGTGGTGTTGGGCGCCGGTCAGATGGCCAGTGGCGTCGTGAGGAGTTTGCTCGCTGCGACACCACCCCTCGCAAGACTGACGATCCTGAATCGCACAATCGAGCGTGCGCAGTCACTGCGCAATGAAGTGAACGACGATCGCGTCGTTGTCGACGCTCTGTCGGCCGCGAACGATTACGTGCGCGGCGCGCGCCTCGTGGTGAGCGCCCTCGAGGTGCCAACGCCGGTTCTGGCGCGCGAGCACTTCGTCGAGTCCGCGGGCGACGTTCTCATTGTCGATCTCGGTGTTCCAAGGGCCGTCGCCAGTGACGTCAATGATCTCACGAACGTACGGCGCATTGATATCAGCGATCTTCGAAGTCGTGTCGAGCGTGCACTTGGCGATCGCCGAGAAGCGATTGAAGCGGCGGAGCTCATCGTCGCCACCGACGTGGAGCGATTCCTCGTCGATCAGCGCGCCAAGGGCGCGGCGGCGATCGTACGGGAACTGCGCGATCATTTCGACGAGCTCATCACCAGTGAATTGGCGCGCCGTGGCCACGATTTGGATGAATTGACGTTCGAACAACGCGAAATGGTGACGTCGATCGTTCGCTCGGTGGTGGCGAAGATTGCCCACCGTCCGACTGTCGCTCTCAAGGAGGCGGCCGGCACCGATCAGGGGACCCGACTCAGCGAGGCGACGCGCAACCTCTTTGATCTATGACACTGCGACTGGCGACACGTCGGTCGCCCCTTGCTTTGGTGCAAGCCCGTTACGTACAAGGTCGATTGGCCGAGAGCGGCGTTGAGAGCGAACTCGTACTCGTCGACACGAAGGGTGACCGCGAGGTCGACGTCGATCTCGTCACGCTCGGCGGCCAGGGCGTCTTCACGGTGGAGATTCAGCGCGCGCTTCTCGTGGGCGACGCCGATGTCGCGGTGCACAGCGCGAAGGATCTTCCAAGCGCGACGCCCGAAGGCCTGCTTCTCGTCGCCGTTCCCGAACGTCGTGATCAAGCTGACGTGCTCGTGGGTCGCTCGTTGGCTGGACTTGGTCCGGGTGCCACGGTCGCCACTGGTTCGCCACGTCGACGCGCGTTGCTCTTAGAACGCCGACCCGATCTTCAAGTTGTTCCGCTGCGCGGCAATATGGCGAAACGTTTCAGTGCCGCGGGGACGAATGGCGTGGACGCGATCGTTACCGCGAAGGCGGCTCTCGAGCGTCTTGGTGAAGAGCGACTCGTCAGCGAGCGACTCGATCCCACGTGGTTCGTGCCCCAAGTTGGTCAAGGGGCCCTCGCCCTTGAAGCGAGAGTTGATGATGGCGCAACGCGCGAAGCACTCGACGTGATCAACGACGAGTCGGCGTTGCGATGCGTCGTCGCAGAACGAGCGTTTTTAAATGAACTCGGAGCTGGTTGTTCAATTCCCGCCGGCGCACACGCCGTCGAGAACGGTTCGTTATTGACACTGCGCGGTGTGATGATCGCTCTAGATGGCACCGAGAGCGTGCGCGCCGAATTGAAAGCCGCCGACCCGTCGTCACTCGGCATCGAGCTCGCTCGTCTACTTCGAGACGAGATGGGCGGCGCAGCGTTGCTCGGTTGGGACTCGTAAGTCGTATGCACGTTGTCGTCACGCGTGAACTTGGTTCGAACGACTCGTTGCTTGGCTGGTTGCCCGAGGACGTCACGACGAGTGAAGTTCCCCTAACGACGACGCGGTTCTACGACACCGACGAAGTGCTGTTGGAACTTCACGCCAGCGAACGTTTTGGTTCCTATCGCGCGCTCGTCGTCACGAGTGCTCGCAGCGCTCTCTACGTGGCGCTCGCCAAGTCGGCACTCGCCGAGGGAGGCCGGGTCGTGAGCGTGGGTACGGCAACCGCGAAAGCCCTCGAGAATGACGACGTCGAAAGTGACGTAGTAGGCAACGGCGGGGCTTTGGACATTGTCGGGGACATCGACGAAGGACCGGTGCTCATCCTTGGAGCGGCCAACATGCGCCCCGAGTTGGCGAGCGCGTTGGAATCGCGCGGCGTCGCCGTTACGAAGTTGACCTGTTACGAAACGCTGCCCGTCGTACTTAGCGACATCGACGAAGTGGAACTTCGTCGGGCGGACGTCCTCTTCATTGGCGCTCCGTCGGCGTGGCTTGTCGCGAACGCGTTCGTTCGTGAGACCACGTGGGTGGTCGTGCCCGGCCCCACGACCGCGAGAAGCGTGCGGCGTGAGCACTCACGGGTCATCGAAGGTTGGGGACCCGATCTTCGCGAACAATTACGCGCGCTTTAGACCGAGCCTCGAAACGTCTCATAAGAGGAGCAATAGGCTAGACCCGTGTTTCCCGCTCAACGCCCACGGCGCCTTCGTCGCACGCCCGCCATCCGGCGCCTCGTCGCTGAGACGACGCTCGTACCGAGCGACTTCGTCGCGCCGCTCTTCGTGGGCGAAGGGCTGAGCGAGCCAAAGCCCATTCACTCGTTGCCGGGTCACTTCCAACACACGATTGACTCGCTACGTGACGAGGTGAAGGCCCTTCACGGAGCCGGCGTCAGCGGGGTCATCCTCTTTGGTGTGCCCACGTCAAAGGATGAGTTCGGAAGTGGCGCTTGGGATCCGAAGGGCATCGCGCAAGTCGCTCTTCGCTCCCTTCGTGACGAATTCGCAGACGACATCGTCTTAATGGCGGATCTTTGCCTCGATGAGTACACGAGCCACGGACACTGTGGTGTACTGCGCAAAGACGGCACCGTCGATAACGACGCCACCCTCGAGCTCTACGCACGAACGGCCCTCGCTCAAGTCGAAGCTGGCGCCGCGGTAGTGGCGCCGAGCGGCATGATGGATGGCCAGGTCGCCGCTATTCGAAACGCCTTGGACGGTGCGAATTTTGACGAGACGATCATCCTCGCCTACGCCGCCAAGTACGCGAGCGGACTCTACGGTCCCTTTCGCGAAGCGGTGGGTGTTGAGATCACCGGCGGCGGCAATCGAAAGAGCTATCAGCAGGACTCGCGCAATCGTCGCGAAGCCCTGACCGAAGCACGAGCCGACGTCGAACAGGGTGCCGACATCGTCATGGTGAAACCGGCCATGGCGTACCTCGACGTCGTGAGCGATCTGCGCCGCGAACTCGACGTGCCGCTGTGCGCGTATCACGTGAGTGGCGAGTACGCCATGGTGAAAGCGGCCGACGCGAACGGTTGGATTGACGGCACGACCGTCGCGATTGAACAACTCACCGCAATTCGTCGCGCGGGCGCGGACTTCATCTTGACGTACTTTGCGCGCGAGATCGCCGAGGAGCTGGGTCGTTGACGTCCAATCAGGATTGGTTTGATCGAGCCAACGAGGTCATCCCCGGCGGCGTCGACTCACCGGTGCGATCGTTTCGCTCGGTCGGCGGCACGCCCTACACGGTCGCGAGCGGGAGCGGCGCGTACGTCACCGACGTCGAGGGCACCCGCTACCTCGACTACGTGCAGTCCTACGGCGCCTCACTATTCGGTCACGCACACCCCGTCATCGTCGCGGCGCTCCAAGAGGCCGCCACAAAGGGCTCAACGTTCGGCGCGCCAACCCCGGGCGAAGTACTCCTTGCTGAAGCGATGACCTCGCGCGTCGCGGGACTCGAACAGGTTCGTCTCGTCTCTTCGGGCACCGAAGCCGTCATGAGCGCGGTACGGCTCGCGAGGGGCGTGACGGGTCGCGACAAGATCGTGAAGTTCGACGGCTGCTACCACGGTCACTCCGACGGGTTACTCGTCGCTGGCGGTAGTGGCGTCGCGCAATTGGGACTACCGGGATCGGCGGGCGTGACGGCGGGCGCGGTCAAGGACACGATCGTCGCCCCCTATAACGAGGTGCCAACCTTGGATGACGCAGTCGCCGCGGTGCTCGTAGAACCAGTCGCGGCGAACATGAATCTCGTGGCGCCACTGCCGGGTTTCTTAGAAGGACTTCGCGCGGAGTGCGACCGTGTCGGGGCACTCTTGATCTTTGATGAAGTGATCACCGGATTCCGTTTGGCGCAGGGTGGCGCCGAGGAGTACTTCGACGTGACCCCGGACCTGTGGACCTTTGGCAAGGTCATCGGCGGGGGACTGCCGGTCGGCGCATTTGGCGGATCAAGAAAGATTCTCTCTTCACTCGCGCCCCTTGGTCCGGTCTACCAAGCGGGCACGCTGTCAGGAAATCCCCTCGCCACGGCGGCGGGTTTGGCGGTGTTGGAACTCGTGAAGCCCGACGACTACGCACTACTCAATGAGCGCGTGAGCAATTTCGCGCGCGAGCTCGAAGTGGTGATCGCGAGCGAGGGTCTCTTCGCGATTGTTCCTTGTGTCGGGGCGCTCATGGGGCTCTACCTCGCTGACGAGGTATTCAGCGTACCGACCAACTTCGTCGAGGCGAAGGTGCGCTGCGACAACGGGCTTTATGCAAAGTTTTTTCACGCCATGTTGGAGCGCGGTGTCGCGCTCGCGCCCGGCGCCTATGAGATTCTCTTCATCTCGCTGGCGCATACTCAAGACGATCTCGAACGCACGCTCTCAATCGCGGCTGACGCCGCGAAGGCGGTGCGCGCGTGACGTCGCTGCGCAGCGAAGACTGGTCGGTGCGGCCAAGTTTTGTGCCGAATGGTCCGACGTCGCCGGTGGCGCTGCTCATTGACGAGTCGGGTCTGACGCAGCTAGCTGGCATTCCACCCGTCGCGTGGCAGACCCCCTGGAGTGAACTGACCAATCTTGAACTGGTGCGCTTCTCAAACCAGATGGCGCTCTTTGGCACCGTAGCTGGCGTGCGCTACTGCTGGCGCCATCGTGAGTTGAAGGACTTTGAAGCAATGCGCGCGGTCGTGCTCGAAAATGGCGGTGCCGTCACCCATCGCCGTCGACGCGCGGGTGTGTTCGCGATTGTCGGAATAGTGCTGCTGGCGTCATTCGCTGGGGGGATTGCGGCCTACTTCAATAGCGGACGCGCTGGCGCGAAAGAGCTCGCTGACGTGAGAGCAGTGAATCTCACGGCGAAGGATTTGCCGAGCACCTGGTACACATCACCTACGTCCATCCTCAACTATCTGGTGCCGCCCAGCAAGGACGTCTTCACCCCGACAACGTCCACGACGGTTCCGGCCAAGAATTCCAGCTTCGTCAAATCCGCCTCGATCTTTCAGAGTTGTCTGGGAGTCTCTAACGCAAAGGACCGCGTGTATGGCGCCGCCGGTCAACAGCCCGACTACCAAGTCTCCTCCAAGGTCTTCACCACGAACACACTGGGCGGAATCGAACTTGCTTCCACGGCGCAGTACTACAACACCACCATCATGGTGAAGCGCGACACCACAGAGATGAAGATGAAGAACTTCGGCTCGTGCTTCACCGCTTCAAGCGCGTCAACGATTCTGTCGGGCTTTGGTCTTAGTACTTCGTCGAGCAACGTCGCGACGAACTGGACACCCAAGACATTCCTTAGGGGCTGGACCAGCGGTGGGGTGGTCGCGATCATCGTTCCCGGCGTTGGATCGAAACTGCAACTAGTGATGGCCGTAGTCACGAGCGGTCACTACGAAGTCACCTTGAGTGCGCTCGTTGGATCGTTCACCAAGTCCGAGACGTTTCTTTCGAACCTGGTGAACACGTTGCTGTCGCGAACCATGTCGTCAACGTCAATGCCTGTGTAGTTCTGCTAGGCGGCGGATCGATCTTTCAGCAGCATGGTGTAGACCTGCTCGGGGATCGCGTTGGCGAGTCGGGCCATTGCGCGATAGCCCAACTCGGCTGGACCCTTGGCGTCGTTACTCATCAGGTTCGCCATGATGGTGAGGAGCTCTTTCATGAGCACCGGCACTCGCAGTCCAGTGCCGACGCACGCAGCGAGGACCTTCGGATCAGAGATGAGTCGCACAAAGGCGCGCGCGACCTTGAAGTAGTCGCCGTAAGCCGCTTGAAGCCGCTCGTCGTAGAGCGAGAGTACTGACGTGTCGTTCGCGAGCAGCGCCTCTCCGAGTACGCCGGCCGCTAATCGTCCTGACTCGTAGGCGTACGCGATGCCTTCACCGTTGAAGGGGTTCACGGTGCCCATCGCGTCACCAATAAGGAGGGTGTTGGGACCAACGCGTGGTCCAATCGAGAGCCCCATTGGCAGACGGCCACCCGTCGGCGGTCCTTCACACGTCGCGTCGTTGAGTCCCCACGCGTCCGCTGTTTGTGCGACGAAGTACTCCTGGAGTTTCGTGGTGTTGACGCCCTTCCAGGTGCCTCCCGTTGAGAGTAGACCGACGCCAACGTTCACCCGGCCGTCCCCAAGTGGGAAGATCCACCCATAACCCGGCACGACGTCGCCGCTGGTGTCGCGGATGTCCAGGTGTGAGTCAATCCACGGATCGTCGTGACGGTCACTGGTGTAGTAACCACGCAGTGCCATGCCCATGGGCCAGTCGCGATTTCGCGTGACACCGAGCTCGCGACCCAGCCGCGAGTTCTGTCCGTCGCCGACGACGAGGTAACGCCCACGGATTTCAGCTGTCTGGCCCGTGTCCTTGTCTTTGACGACGAACCCCGACGCGCCCTTCAGCGCGCCGTCGTGGTGGTCAGTTGCTTCAAGGAGATCGAGCGCCTCGACGCCATTCAACACCACGGCGCCGTACTTTTCGGCGTTCTCCGCGACGAGACCGTCGAGGTTGAGGCGGGTGATGGTGTAGCCGTAATTGGGAAAGATGGGATGCTCGGGCCAGTTCATCTCGAGCGACGCGCCAAATCCGAATGCTCGAAGCCCGTGGTAGCGGTGACCGTTCGCCGCGACGATGCCCTCGAGCCCCATCTCTCTAAGTTGGTAGACCGAGCGGGGAGTTAGTCCGTCGCCACAGGTCTTCTCACGCGGGAAGTGCTTCTTCTCGATGAGGCACACCAACCAACCGGCTTGCGCCAGCCAGTAGGCGCAGGCGGAGCCAGAAGGGCCGCCGCCGACGATGACGACGTCGTAGATAGTTGGCTTCGCGACGACTTCACTGAGACTTTTCACTCGCCAATCCTACGTCGAGCGCCCAGTGCTCGATCCGTCGAAAGGGCCTTTCGCCGTCTGGTAGAAATGATGGACGTGGACCAGTACTTATCAATACTGGGGCTGCTCATTCTCGGAGTGCTCTTTGCGTCGGGATCGTTTGTAGCGTCGGCTCATCTCGCGCCGCACAAGCGACCAACGGACGCGAAATTGGCACCGTACGAGTGTGGGATCGTCCCCGAGATCGAACCGCCCCAGCGTTTTCCGGTGCGGTTCTACCTCGTGGCAATGATTTTCGTGATCTTCGACATCGAAGTCGTCTTCATGTACCCCTTCGCGGTGGTCTTTCGCCAACTCGGTGTCTTTGGACTCGTCGAAGTGCTGGTCTTTTCGCTCGCGGTCTTTGGCGCACTGTTGTTCTTGGTGAGTGAAGGCGCGCTGACCTGGGGACCGGTCAAACACCTCGTGCCGGGCATGCCGTCGCGTACGAGTTCTTCCACCATCGTGCGCATCGGCGCCGACCCTGACAAGGCCGCGTAGTGGCTCTCGAAGATCTCCAGCACAACTTCCTAACGGGTCAAATCGAAGACCTGGTGCGCTGGGCGCGTAGAGCGTCGGTGTGGCCAGCGACCTTTGGACTCGCTTGTTGTGCCATCGAGATGATGGCGGCGGGGGCCGCGAACTACGACCTCGCGCGTTACGGGATGGAAGTCTTTCGCAACTCACCTCGCCAAGCTGACCTCATGATCGTGGCGGGTCGAGTCAGCCAGAAGATGGCGCCAGTCCTTCGCCAGGTCTACGACCAGATGATGGAGCCCAAGTGGGTCATCTCCATGGGCGTGTGCGCCTCTACCGGCGGACTCTTTAACAACTACGCGATTGTCCAAGGCGTCGACCAGATCGTGCCCGTCGACGTCTACGCGCCGGGCTGCCCGCCGAGTCCCGAGACGCTGATGCACGCCATTCTCACGTTGCACGAGCAAATTCGCACTGGCGAGATCTTGCAGCGGCGTAGCGAAGGTCGCCCCACGTACGTCGAAGACCAGTCGAACGTCTGGACCCCTGAGGTCCCCGTCGCCGTAAGGATGGGAACGCCGAAGTGATCCCGCTTCCTCTTACGGCCCCCCCAGGCGTCGTTACCAGCGACGTGTTGGCGAGCGACCTTGGATGCTTTCCGACCCTCGAGCAGTACTTCGGTCTTATCGCCGCCTTCAAAGCGGAGGACTTCGAGATGTGCGTCGACCTGTGTGGTGTTGACTACCTCGAACACCTAGACCGACCACTGCCCGAGGGCGTCAGTGGTACGCGTTTTGAGATCGTCGTGAACCTACTCAGTCTGTCGAAGAAGTTGCGCGTTCGTGTGCGCGTGCAAGCGGGCAACGAAGACCCCGAGGTCCCCTCCTTGTTTACCCTTTATCCCGGGACTGAAGCCATGGAGCGCGAGGCCTTCGACCTCTTTGGCGTGATCTTCACCGGTCACCCCGACTTGACGCGCATCCTGATGCCCGAAGATTGGGAGGGCCATCCCCTTCGCAAGGATTACGCCGTCGGCAAGGTACCCGTGCAGTTCAAGGACACGCCAGGTCCGAGATGAGCGACCCCACCATACGCGTCGCTGATCGCATTGATTTGCTCGCGGCGGAGACGTCCGAGGGCGCGCAAGGTCTACAATCGCGCAGCGTTACCAACACCGACGAACTCGGTCGCGAGTTCGGCGCGGTACTTCGCCAAAGCGACTTGACGCTTGATCCTAACGACGTTGACTTTGATCGCCGTGACGACGAGACGATGATCATCAACATGGGTCCCGCGCACCCCTCGACGCACGGGGTATTGCGTCTCATGCTCGAACTCGACGGCGAGTTCGTGCTGCGAACCAAACCCATCATTGGCTACCTGCACACCGGCATGGAAAAGACCGGCGAAGTGCTGAGCTATGTCCAAGGCGGGACGAACGTGACGCGCATGGACTATCTCAGTCCCATCGCCAACGAACTCGGTTACTCGATGGCCGTCGAGAAACTCCTTTCAATTGAAGTCCCCGAGCGTGCGGTGTGGATTCGCATGTTGATGGCCGAACTCAATCGCATCGCGTCACACCTCGTGTGGATGGCCACCAACGGCATGGACCTCGGCGCGACGTCAATGATGATCTACGGCTTTCGAGAGCGCGAGTTGATCCTCGCCTTCTTCGAGAAAACTGCCGGACTGCGCCTCAACCTCAACTACGTGCGACCCGGTGGGGTAGCGGCCGACCTGCCCGACGGCTGGGAAGACGACGTGCTCGTCATCTGCGACACGATCTATGAGCGCACCTTTGAGTACGACGAGCTGCTGACGGGTCAGCCGATCTTTCGGGGACGAATGGTGGGCGTTGCGCCCATTAGCGCCGAAGAGGCACTAGCCCTTGGCGTGACGGGTCCGTTGCTGCGCTCAACCGGCGTGCCGTGGGACCTGCGTCGCTCGATGCCGTACCTGGCGTACGACCAGGTGGAGTTCGACGTCATTGTTGGCACGTACGGCGACAACTTCGACCGCTACGCCATACGTCTAAATGAGATTCGCGAGTCGGTACGCATCGTCCGCCAGTGCTTAGAAAAGATGCCGAGCGGCGATTACCGCAGTCAAGACCCCAAGATCACGCCACCACCACGCGCGCGCATCGATGAGTCAATGGAAGCGTTGATTCATCACTTCAAGCTCTTCACCGAAGGCTTTCACGTTCCGGTCGGTGAGGTCTATAGCGCCATCGAGTCGCCGCGCGGAGAACTCGGCTGTTACCTCGTCTCGGACGGCGGACCTAAGCCCTATCGCCTACACGTGCGCGCGCCGAGTTTCGTGAACCTCCAAGCCGTGCCGCTCTTGATGCGCGGCGGATCGGTCTCTGACGCCATCACCGTCATCTCCACGGTGGACCCGATAATGGGCGAGGTGGACCGATGAGCCATCTCAGAGTCGACCTGCGCCAGCGCGCCGAAGAGCTGCTTTCGCTCTATCCCCGTCCACGCTCGGCGATGTTGCCCATACTGCACCTCGTCCAAGAACAAGACGGTTACGTGAGCGAAGCGGGAATCGCTGAGGTCGCGCAACTGACCGGGACGACACCCGCGGACGTGCGCGGCACCGCGTCGTTCTACGACATGTTCCACCTCGAGCCGGTGGGCAAATATGTCGTGGGGATCTGCACCAACATTGCCTGTCTCATGAGGGGCGGCCAAGAGTTGCTCGAGCACGCGAGTTCGACACTCGGCTGCGCGGTGGGAGCGACGAGCGACGACGGGCTCTTCACCTTGGAAGAGACTGAGTGTCTCGCCGACTGCGACGTAGCGCCGTGCGTGCAGGTCAACCACCGCTACGTTCGAACGACGACGCCCGACACGTTTGACGCTCTGGTCAGCGAGTTACGCAACGGAATGCGCGACCACGACATTCCAAGTCACGGCACGTTGCTTCGTGTGAAGCGCAGCGGCGGACTTCGAGCATCCAAGGGTGAGATCGCCGAACAGCGCAACGACGCCAAGGCCGCAAGAGAAAAGCGCGTCGAAGGGGGCAAGTCCTAATGGCCGTGCTCGACTCTCCGCGCATCGTGACGGCACGTATCGACTACGACGACTCGTTCACGCTCTCGCGTTTCCTCGCCACTGGCGGTTACGACGGGCTTCGTAAGGCGCTGACCATGTTCCCCGAGGCCGTCGCCGCCGAAGTGGACGAGGCGTCGCTGCTGGGACGAGGTGGCGCGGGTTTTCCCGCTGGACGCAAGTGGTCGATGCTGCGCAAAGCTCCCGTGTCCTATCTCGTCGTGAACGGCGACGAGTCCGAGCCGGCTACCTTCAAGGACCACCTGCTCGTTGAGCGCGATCCTCACCAATTGGTCGAGGGCGTCATCATCGCCGCGTACGCATTGCAGGTCAACCAAGCCTTCATCCTCGTGCGCGGTGAGTTCGCGCTCGGTCTCGAGCGCGTGCAACAGGCCGTCAATGACGCCTACGAGCACGGCGCCTTGGGATCGAAGATCTTCGGTTCGGACTTTTCAATCGATATCGTCGTGCACCCTGGCGCCGGCGCGTACATCTGTGGCGAAGAGACGGCACTCATCGAGGCGCTCGAGGGCAAGCGTGGTTTTCCTCGTATCAAGCCGCCGTTCTTCCCTGCCGTCAGTGGACTCTACGGCGAGCCGACCGTCGTGAACAACGTCGAGACCATGTCGAACCTTCCTTGGATTGTGCTCAATGGTGGCGCGGCGTTCGCGGCGCTCGGCCAAGGTCGCTCCACCGGAACTCGACTCTTCGCGTTGGCCGGACGTGTGAAGAATCCCGGCGTCTACGAAATCGAGATGGTGAAGAACACGTTCCGCGATCTGATCTACGACCCCGCTCTCGGCGGCGGGTTGATCAACGACGCGAAGATCAAGGTGATTATTCCTGGCGGAGTGTCGGCGCCGTGGTTTGGGCCTGAGTTGTTGGACTTGCCACTCGGTCAAGACGAAGTTGCTGAAAAGGGATCGATGTTGGGATCTGGATCGGTCGTCGTGCTCGATGAGACCAGCTGCGTCGTTCGTGCGGCGTGGCGGATAACGAAGTTCTTCTCTCGAGAGTCGTGTGGCCAATGCACGCCGTGTCGTGAAGGCTCAGGGTGGATCGAACGAGCGATGTACCGCCTCGAGTTCGGGGGAGGGCGTTGGGAAGACCTCGACCTGTTGCTCGATCTCTGTGACAACCTCGCGCCGGGTCTCACGTGGCCACCGCAGCAGACGACGATCTGCGTGTTAGGTTCGTCCATTCCTTCGTCCGTGCACTCAGCGATCTCGATGTTCCGCGACGAGTTCGCCAAGCACGTTGAACTCCAAGGTTGTCCCTTTGACTGACGTCAAGTCCACGGTGACTATCTCCGTCAATGGGCGCAGCTTTGAGGCGAAGCCCGGCGAGCTCTTAATTGAAGCGGCCGAGCGCGCGGGCGACTACATTCCACGTTTTTGTTACCACCCGCGCATGGAGCCGGTAGGCATTTGTCGCATGTGCCTGGTGGAAGTGGACTCACCTCGCGGCGCCACGCTGCAGCCGGCGTGTTATCTCAAGGTGAATGAGGGCATGAGCGTCGTCACGGACTCCGACAAGGTCAAAAAAGCCCAAGATGGTGTCTTAGAGTTCCTGCTCGCGAACCATCCCCTCGACTGTCCCGTCTGTGACAAGGGAGGTGAGTGTCCTCTTCAGGATCAAACGCTGGCGCACGGCTCGGGCGAGACGCGCTTCATCGAAGAGAAGCGCCATTTCGTCAAGCCCATTGAAATTGGCGAGTTGGTTCTTTTGGACCGTGAGCGCTGCATCCAGTGCGCCCGCTGCACGAGGTTCAGCGCTGAAGTCTCGGGCGACGTTGAGATCGCGTTCTCTGGACGCGGCGACCTTATTGAAGTCGCGCCGTCACCAACTGAACCTTTCGATTCATTCTTCTCGGGCAACACCGTGCAGATCTGTCCCGTCGGGGCACTCACCGCGAAGCCGTATCGCTTCAGTGCTCGTCCGTGGGACTTAGAGCAGGTCGAAAGCACCTGCACGACGTGCGCCGTCGGGTGTCGCGTCGCGGTGCAGTCCTCGGGCAATCGACTCACCCGCGTGCTCGGTGTTGACAGTGAAACGGTCAACCACGGTTGGCTCTGTGACAAAGGGCGCTTCACTCTCGACTCGATCGACGGTCACGACGGAGCCGGTGACCCACTCAGCGCGGCGACGCGCATTCGCGAACCGCTGATTCGCGTCAACGGCGTCTTGACCCCCGCTTCGTGGGGCGACGCATTAGCTCGCGCCGCGACAATTCTCGTGGACGCCGCGAAGAGCCCGAATGGCGTTGGTGCAATTGGTGGCGCGGCGCTGACCAACGAAGGAGCGTTCGCATGGGAGCGTTTCGTGCGCGGCGTGCTCGCCAGCGACAATATTGACGCGCAGTACGGCGACGGACTCGATCCCGCGTTGTTGCAAGCCTTGCCCAAGGCCACCATCGACGAAGCCGCGAACGCGCGCGTCGTTGTCACCCTCAGCGGTGACCTGCGCGAAGAGCTGCCGATTCTTTTCTTGCGCCTTCGTGAGAACTTCGTGAAGCGCCACAATGCCCTCGTTGAGTTCCGCTTCGCTCAAAGTGCGTTGCGTTCCTTGGCGAGTGTGTCGATGGCCGTGCGGCCCGGCGAGGCACACCTCGTCGCTGAGGCGCTGACCAGAAGTGACGGAAAAATACCCAAGGGCTCGAGCGTCACCGAGACGGAACTCGACGACACTCGTCGACTTCTAGGGCCAACCGGTGACGACGTCGTGTTCATCGTGGGGCGAGCGAATGTCGCCGAAGACCCCAGCGTCATGGAGCGCGCGGTTCGTCTCCTCGCCGAGAGCTTTCCCGCGGCGACGTTTTTACCCGCACTTCGTCGCGCCAACGTCATGGGCGCACTCGACATGGGACTGGGCGCGACGCTTCGTCCCGGTCGTGGCTACGACGCCAACGCCAAGGGTCGCGACACGCTCGAACAGCTCGCTGCTCTTCGTGAGGGCGAACAGAAAGCTGTGCTGCTCCTTGGGGGATGCCTGCTCGGCAACGTGCTCGACGTCGAGGGCGCCATCGCCGCTCTGGAAAATGCTGGCGTCGTTGTCGTCACGGGTCACGGCGGTAAGACGCTTGGCTACGCCCACGTGGTGTTACCGGCCGCCGTGCAACACGAACGCCTGGGCACCGTCACCAATATCGAAGGTCGCGTCACGGCCGTCACCGCGAAGATCGGCGCGCCCGGCTCGGCCTGGTCCGACGTCGCGATCGCGGCTGAACTGGCCGAGCAGTGTGGCCAGAGCCTTGGATTGACGTCAGTCGAACAGACGGCGCGGGTCATTGAAGAGACGACGGGGTATCCCGCACTCAGTGTTCTTTATGACATCTCGGATGAAGGCGCGCTCGTTGGTCGGGTAAGTGAGCGCGTCGAGCGCCGGCCCCTGGACCCAATGGCCTTTCCCGGTATTCGCTCTACCAACACTGTGGGTCTCGCGGAGTTCTCGGGCGCGATGGTTGGATCGAGTGTCGCTTCGTCGGCGCCCGAGCAGGTCGCGACACTCGCCGAGGTGACAGCGGGTCGAAGCGTCGCGGTGTCGAACTACGACGCGTACGCACTGGCGCTCAATGTCTCGCGCCGTCTCTATGACCACGGCATCGCGGTCCAGGGTTCGCCGGCACTCGCGAACCTCGTCGCTCGCACGACGGCGTATTTGCACCACGCGGACCTCGACCACCTCGGACTCAAAACGGGCGACGTGGTGCAGGTCAACGGACGAGGCGCCACGCTAAGTCTGAGCGTCGCGTTAAATGACGCCACGCCACGCGGCACGATGGAAGTCGTCTTTGGATCAATCGACGAACACGGTGCCGACGTGGCCGTACGTTCGCTCTTTGATCCCTCGAGCGCCATCACCCAGGTAAAGCTGGAGACGCTGTGAGCTGGCTCGCCACGATTGATCCGCTCTTTCTTCATGGCGTAACTGGCGTCGTGATTTTGATCGTCATTATCAAGGTCGTGATTGGCTTCGCGGTGTTGATGGGTGCCGTCACGTTGATGATTTGGTTCGAGCGCAAAGCGATCTCAGATATGCAGAGCCGCATCGGTCCCCAGCGTTGGGGGCCCTTTGGTATCTTGCAGACCCTCGCGGACGGCATCAAGTTGTTCTTCAAGGAAGATCTGATCCCGGCGGAAGCCGATCGCTTCGTCTTCAAGTTGGCGCCGTACCTGACGCTGGTGCCGGCACTGATTACGTTCTCCATCGTGCCGCTGGGCGGGACACTCACCATTGCGGGACATTCGGTCATGCTCCAGATCGCCAATCCGCCGATGGGCATCCTGGTCATGCTCGCGATGTCGGGAATCTCGGTCTACGGCGTGATGCTCGCGGGCTGGGCGTCGGGCTCGAAGTACCCACTGATCTCTTCGGTGCGCGCGAGCGCGCAGATGATTAGTTACGAAGCGGCGCTCGGCATCACGATCGTCACGATCGTGTTGGTGACGGGATCACTCTCAACCCACGACATCGTCACCTCCCAGGCGCACGGTATCTGGCATTGGAACGTCATTCGCCTAGGGATCGTGCCCTTTGTCATCTTCTGGATGGCGATCACTGCCGAACTCAACCGGCCCCCCTTCGACGTCGTTGAAGCCGAGAGCGAACTAGTCGGCGGCTTTAACACCGAATACTCCTCCTTGCGCTTCGCGCTGTTCTATTTGGCGGAGTTCATGAACACGATCACCATGTCGGCGATCATCGTGACGCTCTTCTTTGGGGGACCGGCCGGGTGGGTACCGCCCGTCGCGCACCTCAAGTGGATTTTCCCAATCCTGTGGTTCCTCGCCAAAACCGTCGCGTTCTGTTTCTGTTACGTCTGGTTCCGCGCCGCGTTGCCGCGCTTTCGCTACGACCAGGTCATGGACCTTGGATGGAAGCGACTCATTCCGCTCAGCCTCGGGTGGATGCTCATCGTGGCGGGTTTTCTCATCGCGCCGGGCTGGGGGCTCTTGATGGCGGCCGGCGTCCTGCTCGCCTCGACGGTGCTGGCGAGGGCGTTCGCCTTGGGCCAGAGTCGCGAAACCGGCGCCGATTCGATTCTCCCCGTGGTCGGCGAACGGCCACTGCCCCATGAAGTACTGCGCACGTGGAGTGAGAAGGAGGGTGTTGATGAGTAATCCGCTCGATTTCTTCGGTGGCTTTAAGCTCACGTTCCAACACCTCGGTCGAGCGCCAGTGACGGTGAGCTACCCCCAGGAGAAGCGCCCGAAGCAACCCCGCCAGCACGGTCGTCACGTCTTGAACCGCTACGAAGACGGCATGGAGAAGTGCATTGGCTGCGAGCTCTGTGCGGGCGCGTGTCCCGTGAACTGCATCCACGTGCGCGGTCTCGACAATCCACCCGATCACCCGGTCAGCCCCGGTGAGCGCTACGGCTACGTCTACGAGATCAACTACTTACGCTGCATCCACTGCGACCTCTGCGTCGAAGCGTGTCCGACCCAGGCGATCACCGAAACCAAGATGTTCGAGTTTTCCTTCACCAATCGCGCTGACGCTATCTACACCAAGGCCGAACTTTTGGTCGACGACCAGGGCTACCCGAAGCATCTGCCCTGGGAGGACTGGCGCGAGGGCGAAGCTGAGATGACCGGTGGCTGGATGCGCGCCACGTCACCCTCTGGTGACGCGTCCTACGAGGGCGTCGTGCAGTGGACGGGTGAGCTCGGCGCTGGCATCAAAGCTCCCGAAGCGGGTCAGTACGGTGTTCGCGACGACGAAGCGACCGGCTCCAAGCAACTACGTCGCGCGTTCTATCGCCACCTCAATCCAGAAGACGTCAACGAGGATCAGCGCGGAATGCAGGGAATGTTGACGAGCATGAAAAAGAAGATGCCCAAACGTCCCAAAAGGAACAAGGAATGATCGCGGCCAACTACGCGGTCGCGAGCGTACTCGTCTTCGTGACCTCGGCGCTGCTCGTTCTCGTAGGCGCACTGGGCGTCATTTCGATGAAGAACCCGGTGCACGCGGCGCTCAGCCTCATCATGACGCTCTTTGGCGTCGCGGTCGCCTTCGTCGCGCAGTTAGCTGATTTTCTTGCCGCAGTGCAGATCATCGTCTACGCCGGGGCCATCGTCGTACTCTTTCTCTTCGTCATCATGTTCCTTGGCGTGGACCTTACGATGCGCGTGCGCGTTGAGCCGCTCGTTGGCCAGCGTGCCTTCGCCGCGGTGGGCGTCGTGATCACCATCGGTGGACTGATCTGGTTGATGGCGACGTCGCACTGGGTAACCGGGGCAACGTCGGTATCGGGATCAGCCCTCGCGACCGGACAGGCCAACGTCAAGCAACTCGGCATCGCAGTCTTCACGACGTACCTCTTCGCCTTTGAAGCGACGGCGGCACTGCTGATTATCGCCGTCGTCGGCGCGGTGTTGCTCGCGCGACGAGAGCGCGCCACGACCGCTGAAGAGGGGACGTCGTGAACGTACCCGCCGCTTGGTACTTGATTCTTGGCGCGTTGCTCTTTGGCATCGGGGCCTTTGGATTCTTGACGAGGCGCAGCGCACTCATCATGTTCATGTGCATTGAATTGATGCTGAACGCGGTGAACCTCACCTTCGTGACGTTCTCTCGCACGCTGAGTGACATTGCGGGCCAGGCGTCAGTCTTTTTCGTGATGGTCGTCGCGGCGGCCGAGGTGACCGTCGGACTCGGCATCGTCGTCGCGGTCTTTCGCCGGCGCGCCTCGACGTCCGTTGATGAGCTTTCAGAGTTGAAGGGCTGAGATGGCGCACGTCGCGACACTGATACTGCTCTTTCCTCTCGTCGGTTTTCTCTTCGTCTTCGTGAACGGCGTCAATCTAAAAGAACGCGCCGTCGGCGTAGCGGCGACGGGCGTGGTGGCGATCAGTTTCGTACTGAGCGTGGTGACGTTCGTGTTGCTGTTGCACCAGTCGAACAGAGAGATCACGGTCCAACTCTTCAATTGGATTCCCGTTGGTTCCTTGCACGTGCCAGCGGCGTTACTGGTCGATCCGCTCTCGGTCACGATGTGCCTTTTCGTGACGGGCATCTCGGCGCTTATTCACCTTTACTCCATTGGCTACATGGCGGGCGAGAAGGACTACCGAAAGTTCTTCCTCTATCTCAATCTCTTCGTCTTTTCGATGTTGCTCTTAGTGCTCGCGAACAACTTGGTGCTCACGTTCGTCGGTTGGGAGGGCGTCGGCGTCTGTTCGTACTGGCTCATTAGCTACTACTTCGACCGTGACTCGGCGGCCTCGGCGGGGAAGAAGGCTTTCCTCTACAACCGCGTGGGCGACATTGGTCTGCTCATCGCAATGTTCTTGCTCTTCGGCCACGCCCACACGCTTAACTACGAGGGAATTTTCCACGTCGCCGGTTCACTCTCGCCGACCGTCGCCACGTTGACGGTGCTGGCACTCCTGCTCGCCGCTACCGGCAAGAGCACACAGATCCCGCTCTTCAACTGGCTGCCTGACGCGATGGAAGGTCCAACGCCGGTGTCCGCGTTGATCCACGCCGCCACCATGGTTACGGCCGGTGTCTACTTGCTCGTTCGCATGTCGCCGGTGCTCGCGATGTCACCCGACGGCAGGGCCGCGATCGCCATCATTGGTGCCGCGACCGCGTTCGTCGCGGCCACGATCGCCACGGCTCAGAAGGACATCAAAAAGGTTCTCGCGTTTTCTACGATCTCACAGATTGGCTACATGGTCTTAGCGGTGGGCGTGGGTGCCTACTCCGCCGCGATCTTCTTGATGGTCGCGCACGCCTTCTTCAAGGCGCTGCTTTTCCTTGGATCTGGATCGGTCATTCACGCACTCAACGGGGAACAAGATCTTCGAAAGATGGGCGGACTGCATAAGTATTTGCCCCTCACGTACCCGACGTTTCTCATTGGCTGGCTCGCCATTTCGGGCATACCTCCCTTTGCCGGCTTCTTCTCGAAGGGCGACGTGCTCACCAAAGTCTTCGAGCACAACAAGGCGCTGTGGGTGCTTGGTGTCCTGACGGCGATTCTTACCGCGTACTACATGACCCGCCTTTTCGTGCTTACTTTCAGAGGCAACGAGCGCTTCCGCGAGGCGACCCACGGTCACGACCCCCACGAGTCAACGTGGGTCATCACGACACCCCTCGTCATCTTGGCTGGGCTCTCGGTACTGGGTGGACTACTTAACTTGCCCTGGGCTCACGCGAATTCACTGGCCGGTTTTCTGGCGCCGACGTTTGGATACGTCGCGCCCGTCGCCGCGTCGAGCACGCTGGTTCTGTGGGGACTCGCGCTCGTTGACGTCGCCGCGGCGGTATTTGGACTCCTCGCCGCCTTTTCCATCTGGCGCGGCGTGTCCGAGGCGCCGCGTTACGAGTCTTCGTTCTTTGAACACGTGTGGCATTGGGATGACGCCTACGACGCCACCATTGGCCGTCCTCTTACGCGCGCTGCTGCCTACAGCGATGACGTCATCGAGCCCAAGGTCATCGACGGCGCCGTTACCGGCGTGGCGGTGGCGATTCGTCGAAGCGCCGAGGGACTGCGCAAGGTCCAGTCGGGCTTCGTACGCCAGTACGCGCTCGCGATGGTGCTCGGCTTCGCCGTGATCATCGTCTACCTCGTGGCGAGGGTTGGCTAACGATGCACTCATCGCTCTACCTCAGCGCCTTGATCGTCGTGCCCCTTCTCGGAGCACTACTTGCCGCCCTGACCCGAAAGGTCGAGGGCCGCTCGTACGTCGTCGCCGTCGTGAGCGCGAGCGTCGAGATGGTGCTCGCGCTCGTCGTCGCGTTCCTCTACAACGCTCACGTCCACGGCGCGCAGACCTTTGACTTCGCGTCGCGTCACGTGTTGTCGGCACCGTTCGGCCTCGCCTACGACGTCGCCCTGGATGGCATCTCGTTGTTGATGATGGTCTTAACGGCGCTGGTGCTGTTGTTGGCGCTCGTCGGCGCGCGCGATCGCCGTCGCGAAGCGGCGTTCGTTGGCTGGCTGCTGGCGTTGACTTCGTTCACGATGGCGAGCTTTCTCAGCCACGACGTGCTCGAGTTCTTCATCTTCTTCGAGCTCACGCTGGTGCCGAGTTACTTCATCATCGCCCAGTGGGGCGGGGCGCAACGCGCCAAGGCCGCTCTCAAATTCTTCATCTACACCTTCAGCGGTTCGGCGTTCCTGCTGATCGGCGTCTTGTACCTGGGCTTTCTCCACCAGCACCAGACCCAAGGAGTGCTCACCTTTGGTTACTCAGCGTTGTCGTCGACGGCGATGTCCCACGGCACGGCCGTGTGGCTGTTCGTTGCCTTCGCGATCGCCTTCGCGGTCAAGTCGCCGCTCTGGCCCCTGCACACTTGGTCACCGATCACGTACGCCGAAGCGCCGACGGGTGGATCAATCGAGCTGTCCGCGTTGTTGGCGAAACTCGGATCGTACGGGTTACTTCGTTTCGCCGTGGGACTCTTCCCCTTGGCGCTCGCCAGCGTGCGTCCGGCCATGTTGACGCTCGCCGTAATTGGCATCTTGTACGGATCGCTCGTCGCCTGCGCGACGCCGGACTTGAAGCGACTCGTCGCGTACTCCTCGGTCGCTCAGATGGGTTTCATCACGCTCGGTGTCATGACCGGATCGAAGATCGCGATGGTGGGCGCGGTGTTGTTGATGTTCAACCACGGCGTCATTACGGCCGGCTTCTTCCTCCTCATTGGCTTCATGGAACAGCGACGTGGTTCGTACACCATCAAGGACATGACCGGTCTCCAAGGACCAGCGCCCGTGCTGGCGGGTCTCTTCACCGTCGTGATGATGGCGTCCATTGGACTTCCGGGGCTCTCGGGCTTTATCAGTGAGTACTTGATTCTCATCGGCACCTTTGGCACCCACGCGTGGTGGGGAGCGACCGCGACACTCGGCGTGTTGGCGGCGGCGGCGTACTTGCTATGGGCGTACCAGCGGGTCTTTCACGGCAGGGCCACTGGCGCCAACGCCGAGATCAGTGACGCGACGAGCAAAGAGCGTTGGGTGCTCGTGCCCGTCGTGGTGTTGATTGTCGTGCTCGGCGTCTTCCCCAAGCCCGTCCTTGATCGGATCACGCCCTCGGTGCAACAACTCATCCACCACGTCGCGCCCGCTGGAGTGAACAAGTGACGCTCGTCGTTCCCCACATCCACTACCTGGCGCTGCTGCCAATTCTGACGTACTTCGGCGCGTCGCTCGCGCTACTTTTGATGAGCGCGCTCGTGAAGACGAAAGTCACGATCAACTGGGCGACGGGCGTCACCGTCGCGGCGTCGCTCGCTACCATCGTCTATTCGTTCTTCCAGTGGTCGTACATTGCCCATCACGGCGCGACGACGACCGTGGCGCACGCCATCGTGCTCGATGGCTTCTCGGTCGTGGGCAACGTCGTCATTGCGCTGAGCGTCATCCTTTCGGCGATGGTCGCGCACGACTGGGCGAAGCGCGAACGCATCGCGGGCGCTGACTTTCACGTCTTAGCGCTCGCCGCGAGCGCCGGCGCGTTATTGATGGTCCAAGCCAACGATCTCGTCGTCATCTTCCTCGGTCTCGAGATCCTCTCGATCGGTCTCTACGTACTGGTCGGATTCGATCGCCAACGCAACGCTTCTTCTGAGGCGGCGCTAAAGTACTTCTTGCTCGGTGGCTTCGCGTCGGCGATCTTCATCTACGGCGCCGCGTTGGTCTACGGCGCGACCGGATCGACGAACTTGAGTTCGATCTCGTACTTTCTGAGCAACAACGTCGTCCTTCGCCCTGGACTCCTCTATGCCGGGGGAGCGCTGTTGTTGATCGGCTTCGCCTTCAAGGTGGCGGCGGTACCGTTCCATCTTTGGTCGCCCGACGTGTACGAAGGCGCGCCGACACCCGTGACGGGCGTCATGGCCTCGATCGTGAAGGTGGGCGCCTTCGCGGCATTGCTGCGCGTACTGATCTCGGCGCTCGGCACGCAACTCGACACCTGGCGTCCGATCCTCTTCGTCTTGATTATCTTGACGTGCGTCGTAGGCGCGAGCGTCGCGCTCGTTCAGCGCAACGTCAAGCGACTCCTTGCGTACTCCTCGATCAACCAGGCCGGATTCATGCTGCTCGGCGTGTGGTCGGGCACGGCGCGCGGCGTCGCCGCGACGCTCTTCTACGTCGCCACCTACGCGCCCGTCGTCATCGCGACCTTCGCGGTCGTGACGCTCGTGGGGGGCGCCGGAGACGAACTGCACTCGATCGATCACTACCGCGGTCTCGCACGTCGCCAACCGTGGCTCGGCGGCGCGCTGGCGGTACTCCTACTCAGCCAACTCGGCGCGCCGCTGACGGTTGGCTTCTACGCGAAGTTCATTGTCTTGGCGGCGACGATCGACTCTGGTGGCAGCGCACTCGCGCTGGTGGCGTTGCTCTCCGCGGCGATAGCGGCCGTCTTCTACCTACGCTGGACGCTCTGGCTCTACGCCGACGATGACGTTGACGCGACGCGCGTTGACGTGCCGCGCCAGACGGCGGTGGTCATTGGCGTAGGTGTCATTGTCGCGATCCTCTTTGGCCTCTGGCCCGGTCCGATCGCCACTTGGGTGCAGCACGCCACACTGCTCTTCTTGCCGTGAGCCGCGTCGCGGTCGCCACCTGTCTTGGTGTTGACGTTGATCCCGATAGTCCACTGCTCCTCTTCGAACTCGAAGTCGTGGGTCTAAAAAGTGAACTCTGCGTGTGGGACGACCCGAGGGTCGAGTGGGACCACTACGACCTCGTCGTTGTTCGCTCGACCTGGGACTACCCTTCGCGAAGAGCAGAGTTCCTCGCCTGGGCGAGAGGGATTGCCCATCTTCACAATCCCTACGGCGTCATCGAGTACTCCTCCGACAAGCACTACTTGACCGATCTCGTGGCGCATGGGCTGCGCGTCATTCCCTCACATTTTTGTGACGTCGGGAAGAAGCCTCGTTTCTTCGATCACGACTTCGTCGTGAAGCCCTGCGTGGGCGCGGGCTCAATGGACGCCGCGCGTTACACCAAGGATGAACACGAACTCGCCAGAACGCACGTCGCTCGTCTCCACGCGCAAGGTCGCGACGTGTTGGTCCAGCCCTACGTGGAATCCGTCGACTCGATCGGCGAGCGCGCGCTGATTTTCATCGATGGCGAGTTCTCACACGCCATGACCAAGGGCCCAATGTTGAACGTGAACGAGTTGGATCGCCACAGTCTCTTTCGTCGAGAACAGATGTCCCTCGCTGAACCTGAACCCGAAGCAGTCGCCTACGCAACGTCGGTGCTCGCGACGAAGGGTTTCTCGCACTTGCTCTACGCGCGAGTCGATCTCGTTCTCGTTGACAACGAGTGGGCGGTGATGGAAGTCGAACTGGTCGAACCTTCGCTCTTTCTCACCTATTACGAGCTGGCCGCGGAGCGACTAGCGCAGGCGATCGTTCGACGCCTTCACTAACGAGGAGCGGCTTCGTCGACTTCGCGCGCGGCCGCGAGCACCTCTTCGGGGACGACGGTGCCGGGTCGGTTGGAAGGGTCGTTCGCGAGGAAGCGTCCGAGTACCGGAATTTCGGTCAGGCTCTCCGCGCGAAGCGTCGCCGCGACGACCGGCACGAAATTCTCAGCGGCGGGATAGACCAGGTAGCGCGGCAACCACGTCGGGTTGTACTTCGAGTTGAAATTCCACAGTGACTCGAGGGGCAAGATGCCCGAGAGACGCTTGATCGCCCATCGCTCTACCCGGGTGAACGTGCCGTCACCCTTCTCGCCGTCGAGCACGGAGCGAAAGGCAGCGAAGTTGAGACTCAAACTTCCTCTACCTTGCTCGCGTAAATGCTCGATCGTTGAACAGAGTGCGTAGTCAATGAGGCCGTTGGGGTGTTCGCCCGGGTCACGGCGCATGAGATCAAGGGAGTAGCCGTTGATTCCTGGCGCGGGCACGAATTGACAGACCGCGGCGGGTTTCTCGTCGGGTCCGTAGACGACCGTCAGGAGCAGTCCCTTGTCCTTGGGGTCGAAGAGGCGCCCGAGCATCATTGAGAACCCACGTTCGCCGCCGCCTCGACGGAGCAGTGAGATCAACTCAACGATGTCGCTGACCCGTGAAGGTTCGATCTTCGAGGGGTCGAGAAACTCAACGGTGTAGCCATGACGCGCGAGTCGCGTACAGGCCTGACGTAGTCCCTTCATCTTCTGGCCCTGAAGGCTGAACGTCTGACAGCCAACGATCGCTTCGTCGCCGAGGTAGAGGTAATGGAGTCCCGCCGCGTGGTAGATCGCGAGCCACGCTTCACCGGCCGCCATCACGCCAATCGTCCAGCCCCTCGCCTCGGCGAAGTCGCGAAAGGCACCAAGGACCTCGGTGCGTTCGCCCTCGGGGCCGATGGGATCGGGCGAGATCAACGCCACGCCGCCGTACACCGCGTAGGCGACGAGCGAGTCGCGAAACAAAAAGAACTGCTTGTCGTCTCGCAGCGCGAAGTAGTCGAGCGTGCCGTGTCCGTGTCGGCGAACGATCTCCCTCGCGCGAAGCTCCGCGATTCGTCGCTCCGTCGTACTCGCCGACGTCGACAAGCGCCGATCGACGACCGGACGGGTCAAGAGATAGAGCGTCGAGATGATGAGTGACACGCCAATGGCGAGCAGCGTTGGATTGGCGAAGTCACCCACGCGATCGGGCAGCGCAATGTCGCTCTGGCCGACGAGCCGCTCAACGCAGGCAATGAACACCACGCCCAGGTTCGGCAACTGGTGACGCGCGGTCGCTTCGATGCCAATCGTCGCGGCTACTACGGCCACCAGCGCGACCAGAAGAAGTCGCGGCAACGCGTCAGCCACGCTGGCTCGGTCTGAAGTTGCCGTGAAGAAACGTCGTTGACCCACGAGGAGGACGAGAATCGCCACCGCGATCAGCAAGGACACGATGGTCCCTCCGCGCAGCGCGTGCGCCACGATGGTGATTGCCAAGAACGTTACGGCGAAGAACCACGAACGGCGCTGTCCTCGGCGAAGGCCTCTTGACAACATGATCATTGCGATGCCGGCTACCGCGGTGAGCGCGGCGGCGGATTTTGCGACGCCGAGGGGAAGGAACGAGAGCACGAGGTGAAGGTGATTGCGCAGTGGTCGCGCGCTCGTGATCGCGACGTTGAGGAGACCGTCGGTGAAGATGAGTCCCGCGGCGAGTCGGCGTGTTCGGCGTTGATCGCGTTGATCGCGCAGTCGCTCGATGGGTAGTGGAAACGGTCGTCCACTCGGCCACGAGCCCACGGTCGTCGTGGTCGTTGAGAGTGAGGGTTGTTCGTTGACTCCGGTGAGGAGGCGTTCGAGGGCCGTACCGCGTCGTCGTGGTGACTCGCCCGCGAAGAGGCGAACCTGCACGGTGCTCGCGGCCTCGATCTCGACGACACCGAGGCGATCGACCGAGGCGAACACGGGTGGTAGGCCGAGTCGTCCCCGTCGCTCCACTAATACTGTTCTCGACGGGCCGGGCGTCGCGCAGACGCCGTTTTCGAGGAAGGCTAACGCGGGGCTCGGCGCGCCGCCGACGATGGCACCCGCGCCTCCGCGCTCGACGACGCGACGGGCGAACTCAATGGCGTCCACGTCGTCAACTCTCGTAAAGGCCAGTGGTTCACTGAGTTCGCGGCGGTGGCCCGCGTGCGCGTGGCGATTAAAACGCCGTCGCACAATGAACGCCGCCGCCAGGGCGACGATCGTCTCGATGACCGCGACGATGATCAAGTTGATGCCGAGATTTACCCAGAATCCCCGCGGGTGCATCAAGCGCACGCTGTAGTGGTGATCGGTAAAGTGCCCGACCACCGCGAGGATCGAACTCCAGAGGTCAACGATCGCGACCGCGAGCAACGGGAACCACAACCACACGCCTAGTTTGCGATACAGCACTCGCGAGGCGACGAAGCGCTCGAGTGCCCTTGGGTCTTCGAGTCGATCGGCGTCGGAGCGGTCGCTCGCGTCGACGGGCGCGACGTCGAGTTCATAGGTACCAGCGGCAACGGCGAGGTCGCGAACGCCACTGGCGGTCGCTACTTGCAAGATGAGGTCACTCACCACGGTGACGCCCAGAACTTCAACCAGGTCGCGCGCGCGAGCGCTCTCTTTGAGCTCTCGATCGTCACGTCCGGGGATCACGAAGAACTGGTGACCTTCCTTGGCGCAGAAGCTGAGAATGGCGTCACGAAGGGTGGGCAACGCCTGGAACGTCGCTTCGATGAACTTGGCCAAGTCCGACGTCGGGTCGGGATGAAAGAAATTGCCCGCGACGACCACGATGGCGGGGTCGTCGATGTCGCCCAGCAGGTTGAAGAACTCTTTGATGGGCCGACTCTCGACCTTGGTGGTGGGGGAGAGGGAAAGGTCGCTCACTACGTACACGTGATGACCGTAGGGAACTGGAATGGTGCGTCGTTCAGTCCCTGCCACGGGGTCTAGTCTCGCAGACATCACGGTGGCCTCCGCCGTAGGGACAAAAAGCACTGATGACACGCGCGAGCCTTCACGAGAACTGGCACTGGCGCGAAGAGCCACGAGTCCCCGGACCCGCCGTGATTTTTGACATCGACGGCGTCCTGGCCGACGCCGCCGGTCGCCAGCACTACCTGGACTGGGGGGACTGGCGCAGTTTCTTCGACGCGGTGGGTGATGACCCCACAATCGCCGAAATCGAACGACTACTCGAACTCCTCGACGCGTCACTGGCGGTCATTCTCGTCACGGGCCGACCACGGCGAGTCCAGGCGGCGACGGTCGCGTGGCTCGAGCGCTACAAAGTGCGCTGGGATCTACTTATCATGCGCGATTTCGGTGACTACTCCGGCGTCGACCGGTTCAAGCGCGAAACGCTGCACGAACTACTGGAACATTCCTTTGACGTGCGTCTCGCTCTAGATGACGATCCAAAGAATCACGCGATGTACGTCAGCGAGGGCGTGCCGTGCATCTACATTCACTCGGGTTACTACCTGTAAAAAGCAGCTTTTCGAGCGTGGAAGAGAGGTATTAGTTGTCGAGAATGCCGCGAACGGCTCGGGCGAGATCATCGAGGAGGTAGGGCTTCTCGAGGAAGTTGGCGGTCGCGTTCACTATGCCACTGCGGATGATGGTGTCGGCGGGGTAGCCCGAGGTAAAGAGAATCTTTAGATCCGGTAATTGCGTGAGCAGTTGTTCAGCGAGTTCGCGTCCGTTCATGTAGGGCATGACGACGTCGGTGACCATTAGTTGAATCTCGTCGCGGTGCTCGAGTGCGGCCTCGATCGCCTCAGCGCCACTGGAGGCTTCAATGACCGTGTAGCCATAGGACAAGAGCGTTGTCTTCACGAGTGCGCGAACGGCGTCGGTATCCTCGACGAGCAGTATCGTCTCGCTGCCGTGCAGGGTCGTTCCCATTGGTGCGGGCACCGCGGCCGTGGGCGCGTCAAGCGACAAGGGAATGTACAACTTGAAGGTCGCGCCCATGCCCGGCTCGCTGTACGCCCAGACGTGGCCACTGCTCTGTTTCATAATGCCGTAGAGCGTGGCGAGACCAAGTCCCGACCCGTCAGTTTTGGTCGTGAAGAACGGATCGAAGATTCTGCGTTTGGTCTCAGCGTCCATTCCAACGCCAGAGTCCGAGATCTGCAACATCACGTGAGGACCCGATTCGGCGCCCGCGTGCCCGCTCACGTAGCTCGCGTCGAGTTGAACGCGCGCCGTCTTCACGCTAAGGGTGCCACCATCGGGCATAGCGTCGCGCGCGTTCAGCGCGAGGTTGAGAATCATCTGTTCGAGTTGCCCGCGGTCGAACATGATGGTGCCCGCGTCGTGCGCTAGGTCGCACTCGATGTTGATTCCATCGCCCAGCATTGGCGTGAGGAACGCTATCTCAGCGTCGATTGCCTCGTTGAGATCAATCTTTTCGGGTCGAAGAATCTGTTCGCGGCCAAAGGCCAGCAGTTTGCGAGTGAATTCGGCACCTCGTTGGGCGGCCTGGTCGATGTGGCGAATGTCCTCCAAAGTCTCTTTGTCGTGAACGTTTTTGGCGAGTTGAGCGCTGTAGCCGCGAATGACGAGCAACATGTTGTTGAAGTCGTGCGCGATGCCTCCGGTGAGACGTCCGACCGCTTCCATCTTTTGAGTTTGGCGCAATTGTTGCTCGAGTTGACGCTGATCGGTCAGGTCACGCAACGAGTTGATGAAACCTACGACCTCGCCGGTGTCGTCAAGAATCGGGGCGAGCACTCGAAGGACGTCGACCCAAGTGCCGTCCTTTCGTCGAACCTGTAGTTCTTTCGGCGCGACGTGGATGCCACGACGGACCTTTGCTCTAATTTCCTCCATCACTACACGCTGGTTGTTGAGAGTCCGAAGTTCAAGATCTTCGAACCTGCGACCAATCATCTCCAAGGCGCTGTAGCCAAAGAAGCGTTGAGCAGTGGGATTCCACTCGGTGATGGTGGTGTCGAGGTCTTCGCTGACGATGGCGTTTAGGGAAGCTGCCACCATGGCGGTGTGCAGTTGTAGTCGAGACTCTGCCTTATTGCGAGCACTGACGTCGCGCAATATGGTCGCTGCGCCCGCGACGCGCCCGGTGCGATCGGTGAGTGGCGAGACGGTGACACTGAGTTCAATGACCGTACCGTCACTTCGATTCCCACTGCTTTCGAATGCCGGTATCGGTTCATTCGCCGTGAGGTGATGAACCAGTGTGGCGTACTCGTCTAATCGTGAACTGGGCATTAGGTTCGCGAGATTCTGACCGACGATCTCGTCTCTCGTGACGCCCAGCATGAGCTCGGCGCCTGCATTCCACGTAAGAATCGTGCCGTCGAGGCCCCAACTAAAGATGGCGTCGATCGATGACTCAACAATGGCCGCTAGTGCGGTGCCCTGCGCGTTTCGAGTACTGAGATTGTCGACCAACGCGACGCAGTGTTCTGGTCCGAGCGGGAAGAACGACACTTCGAGAATTCGTTCATCAGTGTCTACTTCTGAGAAGGCAAGTACGCCAAGGTCGACGGGCGTCTGATCGACAATGGTCCGCCTGCACGTCTCGGCGTAACCCCTCGCGTCGAACGTACTTGGGAAAAGCTCGCTCAGAAGTTTTCCAGCCACTTGGGCGGACGGGAATCCAAAGAGTTCTTCGCAGGCTCGGTTAGCGAACACGATTCGCAAGCTCTCGGCGCTATCAACGTCGTCGAGGTGCATGACGGACACAGCGACAGGTATCGCTTCAAAGAGGGAGGTCACTTGAGGTAAATCAAATGACTGCATGGTGCTCCTGGTGCTCCTGGTGCCGTGAAGTGGACTCCATTCTACCGCGCGTTCGCGGTGAGCAGCTGGCCCGGCCAACGATTGTTGGTGTCGACTAGAGATGAGAAAGGAACGCACCTACATTGCGATGATGAGTCGAGTAATAACTTTTCAACAGCGAATCTTAATTAGAGCGTCGCGTCGCAGCGTTTCCACCTAGCGACGCGACGTGCTAGGGCATGTCGTCTGCGGAGTCTGCCTCAGAACTATTAAGTGAGTCCCGTCGGTGGGCCATCCAAGAAGACGGCCCTTACACGTCCCTCCTCGTCATCGTGCTTGGGTGTGAGCGTTGGCGTCCACGGGGCGAACGTCGGAGCATCCTTTTTTAGAGACGCTCTTACTTACCGTTCGACCAGTCGCGACCCATGAAGCGATCACTTTCACCTTCGAGAACGCGTAGCGCCTGAATGAGGTTGCGCTTCTTCGCCTGGTCGGATTTCAGTGCGGCGAAGTAGCGAAGGATCTCCTTCTGTCGGCTCGGCGAGAGGTTGGACCAGTTCGTCACGGCCAGGGGACTTTCTTCCAGCGCCTCTTGGAACCATTCGGCTGAATCGTGCAGCGGGCCGTTGCGGTACGTGTCGTCAAAGCGCAAGGTGACGCTCACCATGTCGTCGACCTTGACGCGAGCGGCCTTTCGCATCCCCCCGTGGAGGTAGAGGTAGAACTCGCCACCGCCAACCGGCATCATGTTGGTACGCCACGGCGTGTCGGGAGTGTCGTTGAATTTCACCAGCACCGGCATCGGTCGTCGCCAGCCCGGCTTCAACTTTTGGACCTGTTGAGCGTTCACCAGTACGTAAGGATTCACCCCCACGACGTGTACTTCAGCGCTGAACGATAACGTTGCACGTCTCGATGTTTCTTTGCTCACCTTTCGAGGCCGTCCCAGGACCAGTGCGGCAACGTTGCGTACGACGGCACCACCGACCCGAGGGGCGAGTACGAATGAACCTCGTCAACGGCCCACACCATGTACTCGTGAAGAACGCGGCGAAACTCGGCGTCACCTGGTAGGCCCGCGTCGTCAAGCGCTCGATCGAAGCAGGTCACGAATCGAGTCGCCATCTCATCCTCGGCCCCGGTCTGCGCGTGAATCAGCAGCATCGCGGCGTGCCCGCTACCAAGAGCCGAATAGGCAGGCGGTCCACCGAAGACCTCACCGAGATAGCCCGCGAGTCGTTCGAGGTGCTCTGGATTCATGTCGTGAGAGAACGGATGATTCAGAACCGGATCTTCGAGGCATCGTTCGTGAAGAGCTCCGGCCAGAGCGACGAACGCTGCTTCACCGCCGGCGTAGTCAACGAGGGTTGGCCGCTTTGCCATAGCTACAACCTCCCGCGACTATCTGCTCATGGGCATCATTTCATAGTTGCGTTCGTGCGCCGCTGACCGATGCTGAAATGGGCTAAAAGTGGAGTATTGGCCTTAATCTAATTCTGGACTAATTCCAGATGTCGTAGCCGATCCAACGGGCCCACCGCGAGGAACATCCTCGCGCCGTATACATATGATGATGCAACAAGAGGAGATCGAATGACTGACGAAAAAAAGTGCCCGGTAACGGGCGGTGCGAACACGCAACTGGCGGGGAGCCAGCCGAACGAAAAGTGGTGGCCGAATCAGTTGAACCTGAAGCTTCTTCATCAGGGCTCTCCCCTGTCCAATCCCATGGACGAGGATTTCGACTACGCGAAAGAGTTCAAGAAGCTTGATCTCGATGCCTTGAGGAAGGACATCGAGGCGCTGATGACCACGTCCCAGGACTGGTGGCCAGCCGATTACGGCCACTACGGGCCGCTCTTTATTCGCATGGCGTGGCACAGCGCCGGGACGTACCGCATCGGCGATGGCCGTGGTGGCGCGGGGTCCGGTGCGCAACGTTTTGCGCCGCTTAATAGTTGGCCCGACAACGTGAACCTCGATAAGGCTCGCCGATTGCTCTGGTCGATCAAGCAGAAGTACGGCGCCAAGATCTCCTGGGCTGATCTCATTGTCTTTGCCGGTAACTGCGCCCTCGAATCGATGGGGTTCACGACGTTTGGTTTCGCCGGTGGGCGCGTGGACATCTGGGAGCCCGAGTTGGACATCTACTGGGGACCCGAAGACACGTGGCTCGGTGACGAGCGCTACAGCGGCGACCGCGAACTCGACGATCCCCTCGGCGCCGTTCAGATGGGCCTCATCTACGTAAATCCAGAAGGGCCGAACGGCAACCCGGATCCGCTCGCGGCCGCCAAGGATATTCGAGAGACGTTCCGCCGCATGGCGATGAACGATGAGGAGACCGTGGCACTCATTGCCGGCGGTCACACGTTCGGTAAGACCCACGGAGCAGCTGATCCCGACAAGTACCGCGGCCGCGAACCCGAAGGTGCGCCCCTCGAGGAGCAGGGCCTTGGCTGGAAGAACAGCTTTGGCACCGGCGCAGGTGACGACACGATCTCCAGTGGACTCGAAGGTGCGTGGACTACCAGCCCGACGAAGTGGGACTACAACTTCTTCGACAACCTGTTCGACTACGAGTGGGAGAAGGCGAAGAGTCCCGCCGGCGCGACGCAGTGGAAGCCAAAAGGTGGAGCAGCAGCCGACACCGTGCCAGACGCCCACGATCCCACGAAGAAGCACGCCCCGACGATGCTCACGACGGACCTCGCACTGCGGGTTGATCCGGCGTATGAGCAAATCTCGAGGCGCTTTCATGAGAACCCGCAGGAGTTCGCCGACGCCTTCGCTAAGGCGTGGTACAAACTGACGCATCGCGACATGGGTCCCTACATTCGGGGCCTCGGCGCGTTGGTCCCTGCCGAGGCGCAGTTGTTCCAAGACCCGGTTCCCGCGCCCACGCACAAATCAATCGGAGCGAAGAAAGTCGCTGATCTGAAGAAGAGACTTCTCGCGTCAGACCTGTCAATTGCCCAGTTGGTCTCGACCGCTTGGTCGTCGGCGACGACGTTCCGCGGAACCGACAAGCGCGGTGGGGCCAACGGTGCGCGGATTCGTCTCGCGCCGCAGAAGGATTGGGCAGTCAACAATCCACCAGAGCTAGCGAAAGTGCTGTCGACTCTAGAGGGAATACAGAAGGACTTCAACGCTTCACAGGGCAACGGGAAGATGGTGTCGCTCGCTGACCTCATCGTGCTGGGCGGTTGTGCCGCCGTCGAACAAGCGGCGAAAATCGCCGGGTACGACGTTGAGGTTCCCTTCTCGCCAGGTCGCACGGACGCGACCCAAGAACAAACCGACGTTGAATCCTTCGCCGTGCTCGAACCAACCTCAGACGGGTTCCGTAACTATCTCGCACACGGACAAACCCGAATGGCGGAGGAGCTCTTGTTGGATCGGGCGCACTTGCTGACGCTCACCGCTCCTGAGATGACGGTTCTTCTTGGTGGCATGCGCGTTCTGAATACAAACTTCCCCAAGTCCGAACTCGGCGTCTTCACAGAGCGACCAGGTGCCTTGACCAACGATTATTTCGTGAACCTGCTCGACATGGGTACGGAGTGGCAGGCGACGTCCGCGTCCGAGGAGACGTTTGAGGGGCGTGATCGCGCAACGGGCGCACTTAAGTGGACCGCTAGCCGCGCGGACCTCGTCTTCGGTTCGAACTCTCAGCTCCGAGCGATCGCCGAGGTCTACGCGTCAGATGACGCACGCAAGAAGTTCGTGCGCGACTTTGTGGCTGTCTGGGACAAGGTTATGAATCTCGATCGATTCGACCTCGTCTGATCTAGAGCGAGCGGTTGATCACGCTCAAGAGAGAACGAGCCGCGCGTCGGCCCGATCCAATACTCGCGGGCACGCCAACGCCGTCGTAGGCGTTGCCCGCGAGTTCGACCAATAAAGCGGCACTCGCGGCGCGTGCTCGAGCGACGAGCTGTTCGTGTCCGAGTCGATACTGGGGGAGACTCGTCGGCCAGCGCTGCACGAGTGTCTCGTACGGCGTGCCAAAGCGTGGCAGCAACACGGCGAGTTCTTCGCGCACGCGGCTCGTCAACTCTTCGTCACTGAGTTCAGACCATCGAGCGTCGTCACTTCGTCCTACGTGCGCGCGCAGCAATACGTCGTCTTCACGCGCGAGGTGGGGCCACTTTCGATCAAGCAGCGTGACGGCCGTCACCATCATCGATCCCTCGCCCGACCACGGCGTATTGAGAGGGACGAGCACACCGGTGCCGCGTGGGGGAAGGACGACTTCGTCGGGTCGCAGCGCGATTGTAATCATTGCCACGCCGGCACTGTCAATTTGGCGCAGTTCATCGATCGCGGGATCGAAGGTTCCAAGCAGCGTCGCGACGACTGGCGCGGGCATTGCAAGGACAATTGCGTTCGCGGGAGTCGTGGTGTTGAGCGTGTCCACTTCCCAGGGGTAGTCACCAGCAGGAGTCCGACGAAGCGCCGTCACGGCGACACTTCGTCGAATTACGACACCGCGCTCGATGAGTTGTCGCGCGAGTTCTTGTGGCAGTGATCCAACGCCACTCGTCAAGCTCACAAATGTGTGACCGCTCGACAAATGCTCGCTGGGGGGACCGGGATTCGCTGTTCCCGTCGCAGCGAGTGCCTTCATTAAAGAGCCACCCGCGCGCGCAGCCTCGAGCAAGGCGGGAAAGACCGACTTCGCCGAGAGCTGGTCGATGCGCCCAGCCTGGATGCCACCGATCATCGGTTCAATGAACTGATAGGTCAGTTCGTCGCCGAGCTTCGTGCGCACGATCTCGCCAATTGTGGCGTCGTCGCCGACGTGCAAACGCTTGGGGAAACGTACGTCGCGTCGTGCGGCGAGACGCGCTCGCCACGTGAGACCCCCGAAGTCGCGAAGGGATTTCACCGTCGTCGGCACGCCGAGCACCAAGCCGGACGGAAGTTCGTGCAGTGCGCCGCGACACCATAGGTACGCGCCGCTGGCGTTGATGGGTTCAAGATGATCGTTCCAAGCGAGCTCGCCCACGAGGGTTAGCGCCTCTGGTCGTCGCGCTAAGAATCCGTCGGCACCGAGATCGACGACGCGCCCGGCGAAGGTAGTGGTCGCGAGAGAGCCGCCCACGCGATTGCTCGCTTCAATTACTTCCACTCGAGGAGTTGACCCGCTTGGACCTTGCGCGCCACCAGAGAGTTCCCACGCGGCCGCGAGACCGCTCACGCCCGCGCCGACGACGACGACCGAGGCGCGACTCACCTAGGAGGCCGCACTTCGTACGACGTTGGCGAGAATCGCCATAAACGTCGGATCGTCGTTGAGCGACGCTGTGCGCACGAGGTTCAGTCCAACTTCACCCGCCACGCTCTGGGCTTCGATGTCGACGTCGAAGAGAACTTCGAGGTGATCGGCGACGAAGCCAATGGGACACGAGACAACGTCAGTGATCCCGCTCGCACGCTTTTCTCGAAGGACGGTCAAGATGTCGGGGCCGATCCAAGGATCGGCGGTTTTTCCGGCGGACTGCCAGGCGACGTCGAAGTGTCGAACGCCAGCTTTGCCCGCCGCGATCTCGGCGCTTTCGCGGAGTTGCTCGGGGTAGTCGTCGCCGTGTTCGAGGATCTTCTTCGGCAGTGAGTGCGCGCTAAAGAGCACTTCGGTGGTGTCGTAGTGCGAGGGCGCGATGGTAGCGAGCGCTTCGTTCACGCGCGCAGCGATGAGCTCTAAGAATCCAGGTTCGAGGTACCACGCGCCAATTGAGATAAATTCGACACCGTCGCCGACGGCTGCTTTCGCGCGACTCATGTACTGCTCGGTCGACATCGACGACGAGTGCGGCGCGAGCGCGAGACCGACGACCTTCGTGAAGCCTTCGTCGCGAAAGGACAGCGCCGCCTCTTCCAATAGTGGTGGTTCGTACTTCGATCCGAAACGTACGTCGAATCGTCCAGGGTCGCTCTGCTCGAGGGCCGCCGCGATGCCCGCGACCTGATCGGCGGTGCGCTGGGCGAGTGGTGACGTGCCGCCGATGGCCTGGTAGCGACGAGTGAGATCGGCCAAAAGTTCGGGCGTGGGCGCGCGACCGTGTCGAATGCGGGTGTAGTACGACTCGACGTCCTCGGGCGTCGTCGGCGTGCCGTACGCCATGACGAGAACACCGATCTTCATCGCACGCCCGCTCTTCCTTCGTCGTGCACTACGCGAACTACCGCTTCTAGAACCGCGGGGTCTGTCGTGGGCAGTACGCCATGACCCAGGTTAAAGATGTGGCCGGGCTCGCGGCCAGCTTTTGCGAGCACGTCGCGGGTGGCTTCAATGGCGAGCGCTTCTCCACCGAGACAGCGCGCGGGATCGAGGTTGCCCTGGACTGAGCGGTCGCCAACACGACGACGCCCTTCGTCGAGGTCCACGTGCCAGTCAATACCAACGACCGTGCTGTTGGCGCTACTCATGAGTTCGAGCAGTTCACCGGTGCCGACGCCAAAGAGAATCGTCGGCACCTCGAGATCGGCGATACCCTCGAGGACTCGTTTGGTGGCTGGAAGTGCGAATCTTCGATACTCGTCGCGCGTCAAGCACCCCGCCCACGAGTCGAAGAGTTGCACCGCGCTGGCGCCGTGGTTGATCTGGGCTCTAAGGAAACTCACCGTGATGTCGATGAGTCGATCGAGCAGTTGGTCAAAGAGCACGGGGTCGGAGTGCATCATGGTCTTGATGACGGCGAACTCACGAGTGGGCGCGCCCTCGACGAGGTAGCTCGCGACCGTGAACGGTGCGCCGGCGAAGCCAATGAGTGGCGTGTTGAGACCCTTTAGTTCTTCGACCACGAGATCGACCGTCGCGGTGACGTGAGCGACGTCATCGTCGCTCAAATCGCGAAGCCGTGTTAGATCGGAGGCGCTCGTAAACGGTTCGGCGATAACGGGCCCACGACCAGGCACGACGTCGACACCAAATCCGATGGCGTGATAGGGCACGACAATGTCGGAAAACAGGATCGCCGCGTCCACGCCATAGCGGCGCACGGGCTGCATCGTCACCTCACAGGCCAACGTGGGGTTGGCGATGGCTTCGAGAATCGATCCCGTTGCGCGCAGTGCCCGGTACTCGGGCAGGGAGCGACCGGCTTGGCGCATGAACCACACGGGCACGTGCTCAACGGACTCACCACGGCAGGCCCGCAGGAAAACTGGCTTTTTCACAACGCTCCTTCTGCTCGTTCCAATCTAGGTCAGCGCTTTTGGACCGTGACTGGCCGGTGCCCCTGGCGATTCCTCTAGACTTGTTTCTTCCCGATTTTGGGAACCATAGGGAGGCCGTCAATGGCGCACGAGCGAGAGATTGCCGAGGAGCAGGCGTTCCTCGACCTCGCCCTCGGGGCACTCGATCACATGCGCCAGGGCGCTCGCTCGTTACGCGACAGTGCGGCGGTGGCGAACATGCGCGGCGCGGGCGACCTCGTAGAGCGCGACGTGGTGATGGGTACCGCGCTACACCGTCTCGATCAACTCGCCATTGGTGACCAGGCACTCTTCTTTGGTCGCATTGACTACCAAGCGAACGGCGACGGTCACGGCGACGTCTACCACGTCGGTCGTCTCGCCGTCTCGGACGACGCACTTAATCCCTTGGTGATTGACTGGCGCGCGCCCGTCGCTGCGGCGTTCTATCGCGCGACGGGCGTGGAGTCCCTTGGACTCGCTCGTCGACGTCACGTCGCCATTCGAGCGAACGAAGTTACCGGCGTCGAAGATGAATACTTCGCCGACGCCAACGGCGAGATCGATTTGCCCGAAGACGATGTTCGTTCGGCGACCGAAGAAGGACTCGTCGATGGCGGACTCGCGCTCGGTGGACCGGGCGCGCTGCTCGCCGCGCTCGGCAGGGCGCGAACCGGCCGTATGGGCGACATCATCGCCACGATCCAAGGCGAGCAAGACCAAATCATCCGAAGTCCTCTCCCGGGCGTCATCCTCGTTCAGGGCGGCCCCGGCACTGGCAAAACCGCGGTGGCGCTGCACCGCGCCGCGTACTTGTTGTTCACTTACCGCGCCACTCTCGAACGCCAGGGCGTGTTGGTCGTGGGACCGAATCCGCTTTTTCTTAACTACATCGAGAACGTGTTGCCGTCGCTCGGAGAGTCGGGCGTCACGCTCTCAACTATTGCGGGACTCGTGACGAACGTAGAAGTTCGAGCCGTCGACTCAGAAGAGGTTGACCAACTCAAGGGCGATCCGCGCATGGCCAAGGTGTTAGCGCGAGGGTTGCGCACGCGTGAACGACCGCTTCGCCAGGACGTCGAGATTCCCGTTGGACGTGCGATCGCTGTGTTGCGCGCGCGCTACACCGAAGAGGCCGTCGAGCGCGCCCGTCGACGCCCGGGCAATCACAACCAGCGCCGATCGGCCGTAGGACGAGAGCTCGCGACGCGTCTGGCCAACGAGTACTACGAGCGATTCGTTCGTGATGGATCAGACGAGGTAAATGCGGTCGGTGAGTTGGCCGAACTCATTCGCACGACGCCCCAATTCAAAGAGGCGTTGCAGCGCGTGTGGCCGAGAATCTCTGGACAGGAACTCCTCCACGACCTTTTGGGTGCGCCCGCGCTTCTTAGAGCTGCGGGCAAAGACGTGTTGAGTGAGCACGAGATCGAGATGCTGTTTCGACCGCGCTTCACCTCACTCGATGAGATCGCCTGGACCAAAGCCGACGCGGCGCTGATCGATGAAGCAAGGGTCTTAGTGGGACCTCGTCGTCGACCCCGACCCATCGTCAAGCCCATAGATTCCAACGTCCTCGGGGGCGTGGACCTTGACGCGTACGCCGGCAACCACCGCGCAGCGGCGCTACGCGAAGCGCAACGCCTCGTCGTCGCTCAGTCCCAGGAACTCGACGAAGCGGAGTTTGTGACGTACGGTCACATCGTCGTTGACGAGGCGCAAGACCTTTCACCGATGGAGTTGCGGGTCCTCAAGCGCCGCGACTTGACCGGTTCGATGACCATTGTTGGTGACATGGGTCAAGCGACGACGGCGTCGTCGTCCGCGTCATGGGATACCCTGCTCGACGTGCTCGCGCCTCGCAGGTCACCCGTGCGCGTCGATCTCACGGTCAGTTATCGCACGCCCGAAGAGGTGTTGAATTTTGCCGCGGCGACGTTGATGGCGGCCGCGCCCGATCTGGTGCCACCACGTCCGGTTCGACGTGCGGGGAGTCAACCCTTGGTCGAAAAAGTGACGCACGCCGAGTTCCAGAGCGCGCTCGTGGCGTTGACGCGACGCGAGATTGATCTCGTCGCGCCGGGGCGCGTGGCGGTCATTGTGACGGGACGTCGTGTCGACGAAATCGTCGCGGTGCTACGTGAAGGTGGCCTCGAAGCAATCGATCCGCGTGACCAAGATTCGAAGGGACTCTCGGCCGACCTCGTCGTTTTGGCCGCTGAGGGCGCGAACGGACTCGAATTTGACGCGGTCATCGTTGTTGAGCCTGGTCAGATTGCGATTCGAGGCGCGAAGGACGGAACGAGCGTTACGCCACGCGGTCTGCGCACGTTGTACGTCGCGTTGACGCGTCCGACGCGTCGTCTGGCGGTCGTGGCGTGCGAGGAACTTCCCGCCACGTTAGGTGCGAATGAATCGCTCGAAGCGACGCATCGGGGTCGCGATTTCTACTAGAAATGTAGGCGTGAGTCAGGCAGTTTCCCCCAATAGCCTGGCGAAGCAAGAGAAGATCGTCCACGATCGACCTCCGATGCTGGCCATCGGCGTGATGATCTGGCTCGGTTCAGAATTGATGTTCTTCTCTGGACTCTTCGCCGCCCTGTTTACCATTCGAGCCCACCTCAGCGCGTGGCCGCCCGTTGGAACACACCTCGACGTGTTGCAGTCGGGCATCTTCACCCTCATCCTCATCGCGTCGTCGTTCACGATGCAACGAGCGGTGTGGTTGATTGAATACCGTCGTCGCGGCGCCGCGCGCAACTGGGTGGTCGCCACGATCATCATGGGTACGGTCTTCGTTGGGAACCAGGCGTATGAGTGGACGCACCTCGCAACTCGTTGGTACACGAACTCTTATGGTTCGATTTTCTTTATCACCACGGGCCTACACGGACTGCACGTGTTCTTAGGACTCGTCGCCATGTCGTTCCTCTTGTTTCGCATGCGCGGTCGTGAAGGCGACCCCGGTGAACTTGCAACGTTTCAAGGCGTGAGTTACTACTGGCACTTCGTTGACGTCGTCTGGATTGGGCTGTACTCCGCCCTCTTCTTGTTGAAGTAGGTGAGGGCTTGACGTCAACTCTCTTCAAGCGCGCGTCGCTGTTCAGCGTCGTGGGGCTCTTCGTACTCGCTCCGCTCGCGATCTTCGTTGGCGGCGCGAACGCCGCGAGTTATAACCCGACCCTGACGTCGAGAAAAGACGCCGGCACGCCGAACTCGACGACCGTCGTCAAAGACAAAAATGGTGTCGTCATCAAATACGGCAACAAATACATCACCTACAAGGCGCCCTCGTCCAAACTCAACGCGATCGGCGAAGCGCTCTTCATGCAGAACTGCGCGTCGTGTCACGGCACCCAGGCCGACGGCATACCGGCGAATGGCACCACGGGCGCGTACCCGGACCTCGTAGGACTTGGACCAGCGACGATTGACTTTTGGGTCGTGTCAGGCCGCATGCCCGCCGCAAATCCCCGCAGTATCGAAGCGACGCGGCGCATTCCTCGACTCAGCCCCGCTCAAGCAACGGCGATCGCCGCGTGGGTCAATTCACTGGAGCCGAGCTACCCGTCTATTCCAACCCCTCATCTAAAGAACGCGAACGTGTCCGACGGCGCGGCGCTCTTCGCGTTGAACTGCGCGGCCTGTCACACCATTGAAGGTGACGGCGACGCGTTGGCGTCGAGCACGTTCTCGCCGTCGCTGCGTCACATACCCGCGTACCAAGTGGTCGAGGCGATTCGTACGGGCCCGGCCAACATGCCGCGCTTCACCGGTAACTTGAGCGATCAGCAGGTCCTCGACATCACGAAGTTCGTCACGACGGCGATTCAACACCCCGTAAACCCCGGTGGCTTCGGTCTCGGTGGTCTTGGACCAGTCGCCGAGGGCTTCGTTGGACTGCTCCTTGGCGTGGGCCTTTTGATTCTTGTGTGCTACTGGGTAGGAGAGCGCTCGTGAGCGACCAGCACGAACACCGTACGCCCGTCTCGCTGAGCGATCTGAGTGAGAACGATCCGCACCTACAGCCGGCGGCGAAGAACCCTAAGACGGTTGAGCTCGTTATCGCGATCACCTTCGTCGTTGGCACGCTGCTGCTCGCTGGCTTTGGCGCGTGTTACTGGATTAATGCTGAGCCGTGGACGCTCGGCGCCACGATGGGCGGGGGACTGTTCTTCTTAGGCGTCGGTCTCGTGGCGTGGGGTAAGTACCTCATGCCGCGTGGACCCTTCGTCGAAGAGCGTCACGTGCTCGCCAACTCAGAAGCCGATCGCGACGCGTTCGCCGCCGCCATCGTTGAACGCGGCGGTGGCGTAATGAAGCGCCGCAAAATTCTCGGCGGTCTCTTGGGTGGGGGACTCGGCATCTTTAGCGTCGTCGCGATGTTTCCCCTTCTTCGAAGCCTTGGGCCACTGCCCAAGGGCACGCTCTTTCACACCGACTGGCGCCAGGGTTCCTTCGCCGTTGACCAGACCGGGCGACGCGTGTCGGCGGGCGATCTTGCGGTCGGCTCAATAATGACGATATTTCCTGAAGGAAGCCAGGACAGTGATCGTGGTCAGGCCGTTGATCAGACGATTCTGATTCGCGTGTCGAACCAAAACTTCACGACGATGAAGGGGCGTGAGTCGTGGACTCCCATGGGCTACGTCGCGTACTCCAAGCTCTGTACGCACCTCGGATGTCCGGTTGGACTTTACGAGCAGCAGCTGCAACTTCTCGTGTGCCCCTGTCACCAGTCGATGTTCAACGTCAACAATGGCGCGGTGCCACAGTTTGGTCCTGCTCCTCGTCCCTTACCCCAACTGCCGCTCTACATTGACGCCGACGGGTTCATTCGTTCTCAAGGTGACTACAACCAGCCCGTGGGACCTGGATTCTGGGAGCGCGCATGAGCGACGTCATCGCTGCCAGGACCAAGCGCTCAACGCGCGAGGCGCTCGGTCCCTACGGAAAGATCGGCAAGACGCTCGGAGAACTCGACGATCGTCTTGGTGTTGCCAAGGGCGGGCGCACCTTCATGGACAAGATCTTCCCCGACCACTGGTCGTTCATGCTCGGCGAAATCGCGCTGTACTCCTTCGTCATCTTGATGGTCACTGGAATCTTCCTCACCCTCTACTTCGTACCGAGTTCGGCGATAGTGACGTACCACGGTAGCTATCTGCCCCTCGACGGGCAGAAAGTCACTCAGGCGTTCTCATCAACGGTGGATCTTTCCTTCGCGGTGCGTGGTGGCCTCTTGATGCGACAGATGCACCACTGGGCGTGCGACATCTTTGTCGGTGCGCTCATCGTGCACATGGCGCGCATCTTCTTCACCGGCGCGTTCCGCAAGCCCCGTGAACTGAACTGGACCATTGGCATCTCGATGCTCATCTTGGCGATCGCGAATGGATTCCTCGGTTACTCCTTGCCCGACGACTTGGTCTCTGGAACCGGTATTCGTATCGCGTACTCCATCATGGAGTCGATCCCATTTGTCGGTACCTACCTCGCGTTCTTCGTCTTCGGCGGCAATTTCCCCGGCACGATGGTCATACCTCGGTTCTTCATCTTGCACGTGTTGATCGTGCCGCTGATCTTGCTAGGTCTGGTGGGCGCGCACCTCTTCTTGCTCGTGCGACAAAAGCACACGCAGTTTCCTGGTCAAGGTCGCACCGAGAAGAACGTCGTCGGCTCACCAATGTTCCCGGTCTTCATGGCCAAGACCACCGGCTTCCTCTTCATCGTGGGCGGTATCACCGCACTGTTGGGCGCCTTCGCCCAGATCAACCCGATTTGGCAGTTTGGACCCTACGACGCGTCGCGCATTTCCTACGCCGTGCAGCCCGACTGGTATATGGGATGGCTGGACGGCGTGCTGCGAATATTCCCTTCGTGGACGTTCCACAGCTTCGGCCATACGATTCCCTTTGAAGTCTTCATTCCCGCGGTCGTCTTCCCTGGCATCATTTTTAATCTCGCCATCATGTGGCCGATGATTGAAAGAAAATTCACGGGCGACAACGAGATTCACCACTTGCTGGATCGACCGAGCAATCGGCCAAAGCGTACGGCCGTCGGCGTGGCCGTGCTGGTGCTGCTTTCGATGTTGCACATCGCGAGCGCCACCGACGTCATCGCGAACTTCTTTCACGTCTCGTTGAACACCACGCTGATTGGAATGAGGGTGCTGTGCATCATCTCGCCCTTCATCGCCTACCCGATCACGTACAAGATCTGTAAAGAGATGCAGGGCGTGCACGGCGCGGGTAAACGCAAGACGCCCAACGTCGTCACCCGGACCGCCGAGGGTGAGTACTTCGCTACCGAGTCTCCGGCCTACTCTGAGGACATGCACGACGGTCTCGCCGCGACTCCCATTCCGACGTTCATCGAGCCCAAGCCCGAAGAGCCGTTCGAGAGCGGCGTACGAACCGTCGATCGCTAAGTGCGCCGTGCTCACGCGTCGTACGCATCGCCGGCACCTTCACCTCTTCGTGATTGCCGTCGCGCTCATTACTTCGACGTTGGCGAGCGTCGCTCTTCGTAGTACGTCGAGTCCCAGCGGTGCCGCGACGACGACGTCGACGTCACGTGAACGAGCGCAGCCTGGGTGGACCGTCGCGAGCCGATCAGCGCGCGGCGTGATGGTGGACTTTCGCAACATTAACGAGCAAGGCATCATCTTTCGCGTCGTTCGACTTCGGGCCAGGACGACGCTGCTTCGCTGGCACGTCGGCGCGGGTGACCCCAACTCGTGGCAGTTAGCGCCAAAAGACGTCCAGTCCTCGATTGACTGGTCGAGTGAAGGTCCGGCGGGCGTCGTCGCGGTGTTCAACGGTGCGTTCAAACAGAAAGCGAAGGCCGGGGGTGCCGTTGCCGATCACGTGGTGTTCGAGTCACTCGTGCGAGGATTCGAGACGATCGCCCTCGACCGTTTTGGTCACTGGGAGATGGGCGTATGGGGCGCGCCGAACTTTCCCACTGCAGGATTTTATCCAATTTGTTACCGACAAAATCTCGTTGCGCTGGTCCAGAACGGCGTCGTGACCTCGGCGGTGTCGTCGCCGAATGTCAGAAGCTGGGGCGCGATGTTGACGTCGAGTCCCTACACCCCGAGAACTGGTCTTGGCATTGACGCTGCGGGCAACTTGATCTATGTCGCCACGATGAAGGGCGTACTGCCGTCGCAGTTGGCGGACGTACTGCTTCGAGTGGGCGCGATCACCGCGATGCAACTTGATATCAATCCCTACTGGCCCATCGTTGGTGTTTCGACGACGCCCATTCACAGGCCGGGCGGGAGTTATCCCGTCCAACTTCCAGGCTCGTATCACAGCGCGAGCATCTACGAAATGGGTTGGACCCGTGACTTCTTCGTCGCGGTCGCTGAACCTTCGTCGTGGACCTGTTCGTGGGCGAGCCGAGGCGTCAAGGTCGCCGTACCCGGCGTGCAGGTGCAACCACTGAAACGTGTCGGAACTCACTGCGCCGTGCCCTAGGCGCACGTTCGTTTTTCCAAAGCTTCTCACGGTGAAGTTCGTAACGACGTGACCAAGGTCGTGCTAGCAAGAACGAGCAACCAAGAGGCCAGGAGTCACCTCACGCGCTATGCCTAACATGGTTCTGTGGCAACGACGCTCGATTCGCAGTGGCCCTCGGCGGCGACGCTGTTGCACTCGCGTGTCGTTCCAGATAGAAAGAACGTCGCGCTACTCGGCGTTTCGACGTACGCCACCTCGCTTTCGCAACGTTCGTCGATCAGTACCCCAGAAGCCATTCGCCGTGCTTTACAGCGCTACTCCACGTGGTCCTTTTTAGACCGCGTGGATCTCGCGTCGTGCGTGGCGATCGTGGATTATGGCGACGTTGCCGACCCCGACGACGACGGGGAATTCGAGCGCGTCGCGGCCCTGTTGTCGTCCGTCGCCGAAGTAGTCAATCTGACGCTCGTACTGGGTGGCGACAACGCGGCGACGTGGCACACGCTGCGAGCTCTGGCCGCGGGCAACTTCGAGAAGTACGGGCTGATCACGTTGGACGCGCACCTCGATCTGCGCGAAGGCAGGTCCAACGGTTCACCGGTTCGCCAACTCCTCGAGGACGGCCTGGACGCGCGCCACGTTGTCCAAGTCGGTCTCGGTGACTTCTCGAATTCCGCTCCCTACGCACAGCGCGCCATTGACGCGGGTGTGACGGTCATCGATCGCGACGCCTTCCGTCACGAGGACGTCACTGCTATAGCGCAACGAGCACTGCACGTCGCTGGGGCTGGCGGGCGAATGATCTACGTGGATATCGATCTCGACGTGTGCGACCGATCAGTGGTGCCGGGCTGTCCGGCCGCGGCACCGGGTGGACTCAGTGCCGATGAGGTGCGCTGCTTCGTGCGTGAGGTGGCTTCGTCAGTGAAGGTCACGGCGATTGACTTCACTGAAATTGATGTCGAACAAGACAGCCCCGACGAGCGCACAGTTCGACTCGCGGCGCTACTGGTCTTAGAAGCGCTCGCGGGCGTGCAGAGGAGAACGTCGTGACCGTCGTGATCGGCCTCGAGCCAATGTCAAGAGCAGAGCTCATCAGCGTCGCGCGCCTGTTCGAGCCGCTCGCATTGAGTGACGAGGTACTCGAGCGTCTGCGCGTCCAGCGTGCCGCAATCGACGTGCTCGTCGACAGCGGTGAACCGATTTATGGTCTCTCGACGGGCTTTGGGTCTCTGGCCACGACGTCGATCTCGCCCGAGGAACGCAAAGACTTGCAGCGTTCGTTGATCCGCTCACACGCCGCCGGCGTTGGTCCAGAAGTGGAGAACGAGGTCGTACGAGCGATGATGGTGTCGCGGCTGACCAATCTCTGCAGTGGCGTTTCGGGCGTGCGACCATCTACGGCGTTGGCCTACGGCGCGCTCTTGAACGCCGGCATTACGCCAATCGTGCATGAGTTTGGTTCCTTGGGGTGCTCGGGAGACTTGGCACCACTCGCCCACGTGGCGCTCGCCTTGATGGGCGAAGGTGACGTGCGCGACGCCGGTGGCACGCGCCGACGGGCTGTCGACGCGCTCGCCGAGGCGGGTCTCTCGCCCGTTGAATTGGCGGAGAAAGAAGGACTCGCCCTCATCAACGGCACCGACGGCATGTTGGGCCAACTCGTGTTGGCCCTCGACGACGGCATGGCACTCATGCGCCAAATCGATCTCGCCGCGTCGATGTCGATCCAAGCCCTCCGCGGGACCGATCGGGTCTTTTCCGCAGAAATCCATGCGCTGCGCCCCCACCCCGGACAGTTGTTGAGTGCGCAGAATCTCGCCGTATTGCTCGCGGACTCAGGCATTGTCAGTTCGCACCTCGACGACCCTTCCCAAGTCCAGGACGCGTATTCACTGCGTTGCGCGCCCCAGGTGCACGGCGCGGCGCGCGATACCTTTAGTTTCGCGACGCGCGTCGCCGACGTCGAACTAGCGGCCGCGATTGACAACCCCTCAGTGCTCGCCGACGGGTCGTTAGTTTCGAATGGCAACTTTCACGGCGCGCCGGTCGCCTACGCGCTCGACTTTCTCGCCATCGTCCTCGCGGACGTCGCCTCCATGGCCGAGCGTAGGACCGATCGACTACTCGACGTCAATCGCAGCTTCGGTTTACCACCGTTTCTCGCCCACAAGGCCGGTGTCGACTCGGGTCTGATGATCGCTCAGTACGCTCAGGCGGCGCTGGTCACCGAGATGAAGCGGCTCGCGTCGCCAGCGAGTGTGGACTCGATTCCCTCGTCGGGCATGCAAGAAGACCACGTGTCGATGGGTTGGCACGCCGCTCGAAAACTGCGTAAGGCCCTGGACGCCTTTCGTGACGTCGTCGCGATTGAACTGCTCGCGAGCGCGCGCGCCTTGGCACTTCGTGCTCCACTCGTCGCCTCACCCGTCACGGTCGCCGTCATGAATCGTGTCAACGCCGCGTCGGGTGGTCCGGGACACGATCGCTGGCTCTCACCCGAGATCGCCGCGGTAAGTGAGCTCGTGGCGTCGAGAGAGTTGCTCGACGTCGTGGCCCGATTCGTCGAGCTGCACTGAGAGAGGGGAAACGCGTGCAAGGTGCTCGTCCAGTTCGTGCGGCAAGGGGATCCACCCTGAGCACGCTCGGCTGGCCTCAAGAAGCGGCGCTGCGAATGCTGCAGAACAACCTCGACCCCGACGTTGCCGAACGGCCCGACGATCTGGTCGTCTACGGCGGTACCGGTAAAGCAGCGCGTGACTGGCCTAGTTTCGACGCCCTCGTACGTACGTTGCAGACCTTGAAGGGCGACGAGACCATGGTGGTGCAGTCTGGTCGACCAGTTGGCGTGCTGCAGACGCACGAATGGGCCCCACGGGTTCTGATCGCGAACTCGAACCTCGTACCCGACTGGGCGACGTGGCCAGAGTTCCGCCGACTCGAAGCGCTGGGCCTCACGATGTACGGCCAGATGACCGCGGGATCGTGGATCTACATCGGGACCCAAGGAATTCTCCAAGGAACCTACGAAACGTTCGCGGCCGTAGCTACCAAGCGCTTCTCGGGCACGTTGGCGGGCACCCTCACGCTCACTAGTGGCGCGGGCGGCATGGGCGGCGCGCAGCCGCTCGCGGTCACGATGAACGATGGGGTCTGTTTGTGCGTGGACGTGGACCCCACGCGACTGCAGCGTCGGGTCGATCAGCACTACCTCGATGAGTGGACCGACGATCTCGACGACGCGCTGGCGAGAGTCCTCGAAGCGAAGAAGAACCGTGGCGCGCTAAGCGTCGGGCTGTTGGGTAACGCCGCGACGATCTTGCCTGAGTTGTTACGTCGAGGCGTCGAAGTGGACATCGTGACCGACCAGACGTCGGCGCACGATCCGCTGAGCTACCTTCCCGAGGACATCGACTTGAATGACTGGCACGACTACGCGGAGAAGAAACCAGAAGAGTTCACTGACCGCGCAAGGGCCTCCATCGTGCGCCACGTCGAGGCGATGGTCGGCTTCATGGACGAAGGGGCCGAAGTCTTTGATTACGGCAACTCGCTACGGAGCGAGGCGCAATTGGGCGGCTACTCGCGCGCTTTTGACTACCCGGGCTTCGTACCCGCGTACATTCGACCGTTGTTCTGTGCAGGTAAAGGTCCTTTTCGTTGGGCGGCGCTGTCGGGCGACCCCGCGGACATCGCCGCCACTGACCAGGCCGTGCTTGATCTCTTTCCCGATAATGACTTATTGCGGCGCTGGATCACCAAGGCCCAAGACCGTGTCGCGTTTCAAGGGCTGCCGGCACGAATCTGCTGGCTCGGGTACCAAGAGCGTGACAAGGCCGGCGTCGCCTTTAACGACCTCGTCACGTCGGGCGCGGTAAAAGCGCCACTCGTGATTGGACGCGACCACCTCGACAGCGGCTCGGTCGCCTCACCGTACCGAGAGACCGAAGCGATGCTCGATGGTTCCGACGCGATCGCCGACTGGCCGCTCCTCAACGCGCTCATCAATACCGCCTCGGGCGCGTCGTGGGTCTCCATTCACCATGGTGGGGGTGTGGGCATTGGTAGGTCCATCCATGCCGGCCAGGTCTGCGTCGCGGACGGCACCGCGATAGCGAGAGAGAAACTTCAGCGGGTCCTCACCAACGACCCCGCCATGGGCGTGCTTCGTCACGTGGACGCGGGCTACGACATCGCTGAAGTGACGGCCGAGCAGACGGGACTGCGCGTTCCCATGCGCGAGAGCTAATGACGACGCGCGTCATCACCAACATCAGTGAGCTGACGACGAACGATCCAACGATCGGCGACTGCAGCGCGCTGGGACGACTATTCGACGCGGCGTTGGTCATCGATGACGAACGGGTGCTGTGGGTCGGCGCCAACGCGGACGCGCCCGATGCCGACGACGTACTGGACGCACAAGGATGTGCGGTCATTCCAGGTTTCGTCGATTCGCATACGCACCTCGTCTTTGCCGGGGAACGAAGTGACGAGTTCGAAGCGCGAATGGAGGGCGTGCACTACGACGGTGGGGGAATCGACCGCACGGTAGCGGCGTCGCGCGCCGCGACGAACGACCAGCTGAGGGACGGCACGAGGAAGCGCGTCAACGAGCTTTTCGCGGGTGGCGTGACGACCGTTGAGATCAAGTCGGGTTACGAATTAACAATTGAAGGTGAAAAGAGAGAGCTAGAGATCGCCTCGGAGTTCAGTGACGAAGTCACGTGGCTCGGCGCGCACGTGGTGCCGCCAGAGTACAAAGCGTCTCGAGACGCGTACATCGATCTCGTGGTGACGTCGATGCTCGAGGCGTGCGCGCCGAAAGCGAAGTGGGCCGACGTGTTCTGTGATCGAGGTGCCTTTAGTGTCGACGAAGCGAGAGAGGTGCTGACGAGCGCACGCGCGAAGGGCCTGGCGCCACGTCTACACGCCAACCAACTCGATCACAGCGACGCCATTGCCCTCGCCGTCGAACTGGACTGCGCGAGTGTCGACCACTGCACTTATATCGACGATCGCGATATCGATCTACTCAGTGGCTCAGCCACCGTCGCCACGTTGTTACCGGGTGCTGAGTTCTCGACCCGCTCGCCCTACCCGTCGGCTCGTCGCATGCTCGACGCCGGAGTGACGGTGGCACTCGCGACCGACTGCAACCCCGGATCGTCGTACGTGACGAGCATGGCCTTCGTTATCGCGATCGCGGTTCGTGAGATGGCGATGAGCGTGGATGAGGCGCTATTCGCGAGCACCAAGGGCGGCGCGCTCGCGCTACGCCGTGACGACGTAGGGTTCCTCGGCGTCGGAGCTCGAGCAGACTTCGCGATACTCGACGCGCCGCGAGCCGCTCACTTGGCCTATCGCCCCGGGGGCAACGTCGTGGCGTCCACGCATCGCGCGTGGCGACCCTGAAACGATGCGCCCCTTCTTTCGCTACAGTGCCCTAGAGATTGCGACGCCGTTGAAGCGGTGACGCGGTGAAGAAGAAAGAAGGCGTGATGGCAAGAAACCCTTACGACGAGTTACCCGAGGTAGGAACCTTTAGCGTCTCCTCCGACGACGTCATCAACGGTGGGGCACTGTCGAGTCCCCAGCTGAGCGGCATGATGGGCGCGGGTGGATCTGACACGTCGCCACAACTGACGTGGTGGGGTTTTCCGGAAGGAACGAAAAGTTTTGCCGTCACGGTCTACGACCCAGTGGCACCAACGGCGTCAGGGTTCTGGCATTGGGCGGTTGCCGACATTCCCGTTACCACGACGTCGCTGCCCGCAGGCGCGGGTGATGAAAAGGGGAGTGGTCTACCTGTAGGCGCGGTGCAACTAAACAATGACGCGAGCATCAAGCGTTACGTTGGCGCGGCGCCGCCCGCCGGTCATGGTCCGCACGACTACTACGTCGTCGTGCACGCGCTCGACGTCGAAAAGCTCGGTCTGCCCGAGAACGCGACGCCGGCGTACCTAGGGTTCAATCTCTTTCAACACACGCTCGCTCGAGCAATGATCGTTGGGACCTACGAGCAGCCCTAAAACGCTTGTTCTTAAGACGCTTTGTCGATTCTGATGTCGCCGGAGACGGTGTAGTGACCGTTGCCCTAGAACGTCAAGGTGCTTTCTAAATTTGGCCGAGGATCAAACGTCATCGCTGAACCCGTAAAGTGCTTCTATGAGCACCCCAATTCCCCCAGCCACTCTGGCGACGACGCTCGGCAGCCTTCGAGCGTCTGATTACGAGCCCTTGTCTGTTCGCGGTGAAATTCGTCGAAACTTAGAGAGTCGCCTCGCGGCCGGGCTCTCCCTTTCGACGTCGGTCCTTGGTTACGAGGACACCGTCTTGCCCCAACTCGAGACCGCATTACTGGCCGGACACGACATCATCTTGCTCGGCGAGCGCGGTCAAGCGAAGACGAGAATCATTCGCTCGCTCTTTGAGCTGCTTGACGAGTGGTTGCCAATCGTGGCGGGCTCAGACGTCAGAGACGATCCCTTTCACCCAATCTCGGCGTACGCGATCGATCTTGTTCGTGAAAAGGGTGACAAGACCCCCATCTCGTGGGTCCATCGCTCCCAGCGCTTCGCGGAAAAACTAGCGTCCCCGGATACGTCAATGGCCGATCTCATCGGCGAGGTCGACCCCATCAAAGTCGCCAACGGACTGTTTCTCGATGACCCGAAGGCGCTCAGCTATGGCCTCGTGCCGAAATCCAACCGCGGTATTTTCGCGATCAACGAGTTACCCGACCTCGCGGAGCGGATCCAAGTTGGCCTGTTGAACGTCCTCGAAGAGCGAGACGTGCAGATACGGGGGCACCTCGTTCGCCTCGAACTCGACGTGCTGGTCGTAGCTACTGCCAACCCCGAGGACTACACCAATCGGGGCCGTCTCATCACGCCGCTGAAGGACCGCTTCGGCTCCCAGATACGCACGCACTACCCCTATGAGGTGACGACGGAGATTGCAATCATGCACCAAGAGGCGCACCTGCCAACAGCACCGGTGCCCATCAAGGTGCCCTGGTTCATTGACGACATCGTCGCGCGCGTCAGTCACGTCGCTCGACGCAGTCACGTGATCAGCCAGAGTTCGGGTGTCTCGGTACGGCTATCGATCGCTAACTACGAAACGGTCATCGCCAACGCGTTGCGTCGCACACTGCGCACGCATGACGCGGTCGTAGTGCCGAGGGTGAGTGACTTAAGCGCCATGGTCCAGTCCACGCAGGGCAAGATCGAGTTCGACACCATGGACGACAATGACGGTGATCAAGTGATCGCGGCCTTGGTGTCACTCGCGGTGCGCCAGTGCTTCGCCGAGCACGTGCTCTTAGAAGAGGCGCCAGAGATCGTCGAGGCCTTTAACTCTGAAGCAATCGTGCACACCGGCGACGATCTCCCCGACCAGGACTATCTGGCGGTGCTCGCGGCGATGCCGGCGCTGTTGGCGCCGGTAGAGCGCATCGCGGGGCCCAGCGCGAGCGACGGCGAGAAGGCGTCGGCCGTTGAGTTCGTGCTCGAGGGTCTCTACCTGACCAAGCGCTTGGCGAAGGACGCCTCAGGTGCCAGGGCGCTGTATCGCTCAAGGAATCGATAGGTGCCCGTTCGCTACGGCTTTCGTCGCTTTGGTGAAGACGACGACTTCGACGATCTCGACGTCGAAGAGATGTTGGCGCTCTTGGCCGATGACTACATGGAATCGGGCGACCTCGACGACGCGATGGATCGACTACTGCGCGAAGGCTTCACTACCGAAGACGGTAAGCGCGTCGAAGGACTTCGCGAACTCTTAGAGCGCACGCGTAAACAGCGTCGCGAACTTGAACAGCAGGCCGACCCCGACGGTGAAATGCAACGATACCGCGAGTGGCTCGACGAGATCGAAGCGACCGAATCGAGCGAACTCGACGAATTGCTGGCCGAGGCTGAATCGTCCGGTGACGAACGCCGCCAGGAGGTCACGCGCGACCTCGTCGATCAAAAGAAGATGCAACGAGACCTCATGAGTGATCGTCTAGGGGACCGACTGGGCGAGTATCGCGACTACGAATTCGTGTCGTCTACAGCAAGGGAAGAGTTCGAACAGTTATTGAGCGAACTCGAGCGCGACGTGCTGAATACGTACTTCGAGAAGAGCAAGGAGTTCATGGGTCGCCCCGACCCCGAAGAGCTGGCGCGCTCGCGCGACATGATGGACGCACTGTCGACGATGATCGAACAAGATCGCCGTGGGGAAGAACTTGATCCCACGTTCGAGGACTTCATGGAGAAGTACGGCGACTTCTTTCCAGGCGCCGAGAACTTAGAAGACGTCATTCGCATGATGGCTGAGCGAGCCGCCGCCGCCGAGGCGATGTTCAACTCTCTCTCGGCAGAGCAGCAGGGCGAGCTTCGCTCGCTCTTTGACGAGATGATGCAGAACATGGAACTGAACTTTTCGATGAATCGATTGGTCTCCAATCTGCGACTCGCGACTCCCGATATCGACTGGCATCGGGCGCACCGCATGCGCGGCCAAGACGGCTCGTCCTTCTCCCAAGCGGCCTCGGTCGCCGAACAACTCGGGCAGTTAAAGGGTCTTGAGGAGTTTCTCGGCCAGAGCAACGCCGCCCAGGGACTACCCGAAGTCGACATCGAGTCAGTGCGGCGAAACTTGGGCGACGACGCCGCGCGTCACGTCCAGCGACTCCAAAAGGCCCTCCAGGGCCTCAAAGACCAGGGATTCATCGATCGCTCGGGCAACCGCCTAAAGCTCAGCCCCAAGGGCATTCGAAAGATTGGCCAGATCGCACTGAAGGACATCTTTAAGCAGCTTCGCGAGTCGCCCACGGTGGGCGCACACCCGGTCGCAACCCTGGCACGAGGCGGCGACCGAGAAGAGACGACGAAACCCTGGGAGCCCGGTGAGGCCTTTGCGCTGAACCTGCCTAAGACACTTCGCAACGCCCTCCTTCGAAGTGGTCCGGGCACGCCGATTCGCTTGCACCCTGATGACTTCGAGGTTGAAGAGTACGAAGCGACGAGGCGCTCCGCGACCGTCTTTGCCATCGACCTCTCACTGTCGATGGCGATGCGCGGCAATCTCGTCCCAGCAAAGAAGATGGTGCTCGCCCTCACCCAATTGATTCGAGGCAAATTTCCGCGCGACTTCGTCGCTGTCGTCGGATTTGGCGAACGCGCTCAGGAACTCAAGATCGACGACGTGCCCGCTTTGACGATCGACTACAACTACGGCACCAACCTCCAGCACGCCCTCGCCCTAAGTCGCCATCTTCTCCGCAACGAACGTGGGGAGCGCCAGATAGTCGTCGTCACCGATGGGGAACCCACCGCCCACCTGACCGCTTCTGGCGAGCCGTTCTTCGCGTGGCCCCCGGTTCAAGAGACCCTTGAAAGGACCATGGCCGAAGTGCTGCGCTGCACCAAGGCCGGCATCACGATCAACACCTTCGCGCTCGACATCGAGCGCAGTCAATTTCCCTTCGTGGAGCAGATCGCACGCGTGAATGGGGGACGGCTCTTCTACACCGACGTCGACGACCTCGGCGCGTTCGCGCTCGACGATTTCGTGAAACACCGTAAAGCGGGATAGGCCAAAGTCCCTTTGACCAGGTAGTTCGAAAATTAATTTGCATTTTGAGTAAATCCCCGCAACAATGACACAGTTGTAATTACAACGGTGGTAATAGCCGCCGTCGGGGAGGATCACAACGTGGAGATCGTCGAACTCTTGAGCGGTATGGAAGATCGTGGATGGCAGGCTCGCGCGAACTGCATGGGCGTGGACCCTGACCTGTTCTTTCCTGAGCGTGGCGCCTCGACCCGTGAGGCCAAGGAAGTCTGTCGTGGTTGCGTGGTGCGAGACGACTGTCTAGAGTACGCGCTCGATAACGGGGAGAAGTTCGGTATTTGGGGCGGGATGAGTGAGCGCGAACGACGCCGGTTGCGTCGGGCACGCGCTCTTGAACGCCGAGCTCAGGCGGGCTGAACTAGCTCAGGCGCGCTTCGATGGTGCGCTCGAGGCTAAGTCCAAGTTGTTCCCAACGCGTTGAATCCTCGGCGCGAAGGACGGCTTCTGGAATCAATCCGATCAACTCTGCGTGATCAATCACGCCGTCCTTTATGAGGCCAAGCACCCGGTCGTAGACGAATGATGGTCCAATCCTTGTCGGATCGATGAGATTGCAGCTGATCTGCACGTAGTCACCGATCTGAAAGGCGAGAGCCCGCACCTCGGCCTGGCGAATCGATTTCGCGATCTCGCGCCCTTCTTCGAGTGAAATTCCCGAAACCCAGAGATTCCAGGCTACGAGCACGCCTCTGGCGCCCAGCGCGCTCGCGCCGTGTAGCGCGTGGGGGACACGTGGGCCCATGTCGGGCGCGAGGGTTCGAAAGGCTTCGCGGCGAACCTCGGGCAACGTCCGAAACGATCCATCGCGCAGTTCACCGTAGAGGAAGACGGGTACGTCGAATGAGTGGGACATCCACGCGGCGGTCTCATCGCGCAAAGAGCGTGCTTCGTCCATTCGCGACTCCTCCAGCGCGACGAAGGGCACGACGTCCACGACACCAAAACGTGGGTGCACGCCCTCGTGCTGGCGTAGATCAAGCCGGTCCATGGCGCTGACGATCAGTGACACGACGCCGCGACGAAGTTCGTCGCGATTGTGGATCAAGGTGAAGACACTGCGATTATGGGTGACGTCGGCGTGACGGTCGCGCAGCGAAGGACCGGACGCGTAACTGAGTGCGTCTAGAACGTCGAGTCGCCGTCCCTCCGAGACGTTGACGACGCACTCAAACAAGGCGCTCGCTTAGAGCGCGTCGCGGTAAAAGAGACGCAAACGGCGGCGTTCGCGAAGTAGGCGGCGGCGTTCACGCTCGCTCTTGCCACCCCACACGCCGTGGTCGATGTGGGAATCGAGTGCGTACTCGAGGCATTTCTTTGATACCGAACACGTCGCGCAGATTCGTTGCGCGACGATGACACCCATACCGTCGCGGGGAAAGAAGGTGTCGGCAGAGTACTCGCGACACTTTCCGTCGGCCATCCATTCAGTACCCATAGCAACCTCCCTTCCTTACTTCTACACTCACAGTAGCGACTGGAACGGTCATCAATCATTACGTTTTCGTTTCGAGTTCACAAGCGCGAACTTACTTAAAAGTGTCTTAGAGAGGGCATCTGGCGGACCAGTAGAATGCCTAAAGTACACGCTTTTCGAAGGAGCCCCGTGAGCCAAGTCCCGACCGAAGAAGTCGCCGAAGTCGTCGACCCGGTGGGTCACGTCCAAGTTATCTACCTAGGCCCTGTCGCCCCCCACTGGGAGTGCCGCATGGTCTTTGGTGACGAAGAGCAGATTCAGGCCTTCGTCGACCGGGTGGACGCGCGGCTTCGTTTCTTACCGCCCCACGACCCGCAGTTCCGTCGCAATCGCGAGCGCGTGAATCGTGACGCCGAACGAGAGAATCTGCTCGTCGAATGGAACCTCGGTTACGACGAAGAGTCTTAGGCGAGCGGCGAGTTCGTCACTCGCTCGTACCAGGCATTTGGGTTATTCAGTTCGCTCGCGCTCGGTAGACCGTCGACGCGCAGCAACGCACCAAACACACTGAGCGAATGCGCCTCGGTGAGCGTCGACACGAACGCCGTCGCGGCGTCGTGGTGAGGACCTTGGGTCGCGATCCCAAATAATGCCGCCGCCGCGTCTTCGCCACGGGCGTCACTGCGACGGTGGCGCGCGTACGCCTCAGCGAGCGCCGGACGTGGTCCGAGCAAGGTCTGGGTAATGTCCAAGGCCGCGGCACTAAAGAAGGCGAGCAACACGCTCGCCGCCGCGTTAATGGCTCGAGTCGCGTCGCTCTCCTCGGGCACCGTGATGCCGTCCAGCAGGGCCGCGGGATCGTTCATGATCTCGTTGATGTCGCCTTGTTCCATCATCGTCTGCAGTCGTCCCATGAGATTGCCTTGGATGGCGTTGCTCTCGTTCACGGTGTCAATGAGGAGCGCGCGTAGCGCGTCACTCGTGCCGGGCTGGCTCAAGACCAGCGACGCGACGAACTCTTGAGCGAGGGCGAAGACGTAGACCTCGTCGCGCTCGAGCGACCATTCGTTGGCGAAATTTGCCAAATTGTTCACTACCAACAAGTGGTGGTCATTCAGTCGAGGAAGAGGCAGCACCGCGAGCGACCACGCGCGCGCCGAGAAGTGTCCCGCGACCGAGCCCATTTGAAAGCCGGTGAAGAGCGGACCAATGGTTGAAGAGATCTGGTTCAACAGTTGATCGTTCGACCGCTCAAGCTCGTCACTCGACGGCGCCAGTCCCTCACTCGATGAGGGTCGTGCGCTGACCATTGGTTCCATTAAGGGACGCCACTGCTCGAGGGCCGCAATGGTGAGAGCGGAGCGATTCACCGTGACGACGGATGGTTCACTGGCGACGCCAAAGAGCGCGTCAACGTGTCGGCCTACGAGCGGCGCGAGCTCCTCGAGTCGTTGGCGCTCGATGGGCAGGGGGTTGGGATCGCCGTCGTCGCCCTTGGCGATGTTGAGCGCCAGTTGTGTCGCGGTCGTGTACCAGGCGTCAGGGCCCTGTTGGCTCAGCATCGAGAAGATGTCGCCGAACATGTCGCCGAAGGGGTTCGAGGTCACGGAACCAACTTAGAGGGACAGCCCAACGTCACGGTCACGTGGTGGGCCTTCATGTTGTGGTCGAAGGTGAGACTCGCGGTCGTGTAGGCGGGGGTGAGATATAGCGTCGAGACGAGTTGCGTCCAGTCGTTGAGCGCCGCGCCGTCCCAGTTCGTGATGACGTCACCCACGACGATGTTCGCGTGGGCGGCGGCGCTGTAGGGGACCACTTTCGTCACGCGCACGCCGCCGCCTTGCTCATCGGTTCCCGTGACGCCAATTTCGCCGTGGCAACCACGTCCGGTGGCGACGACCTCAGCGACTTGCGCCACGAACCTCGCCGAGTACCACTGGTGGCGCGACGACAGTACCGCGACCACGTGTCCGCTTTGGTCGATGGCGATGGCGTCTACGTACTTCGACAACGTGGTGTCGGAGTTCGTCGCGAGGTAGCGCACGACGCCCTGAGCGTTGTTCGATGGATCGCCCAATGTCGTGAGTGACCAGTCGAACTGTGGCGCCTTCGTGGAACCACTCACGACCGCGGCGACCGCGGTGACGGCGGTACTCGCGGGCATGGCGTCAAGTTTCAGCGCCGCGATCGGGGTGCCTAAGCGCACGATGGAAAAACCCATGACGTTGTCGCGTCCAACGAGGGTCACCGAGAAGTTGAGCTTCGTCGCGGTGGATCCGCTGATGAGCGCGTTGACCGGAATGACCGTCGTCGTCACGGCGAGGTTGTGCGGTAACACGAGTGCGCCGACGTGGCTGACGTGACCAGGGGTGCTGATGGTCAGATCGACGGTGTGGGCTGCCGCCAGGCGACTCGTCGCTGGCAGCGCGTTGAGCGTCGTGGCCAAGTGCGCGGGGAGGTTCGCGACGGGCGAAGTCGCGCCTCGATTTACCATCAATACAACGCCTCCGACGACTAGCAGCACTGCCATCAGGCCCGCGACGATTCTCGGGCTCAGTGTGTGAGGGCGCGCGTTCGTGGTCGTGGCCAGCGTCTCAAAGCTCGGCAACTCACTCGGATGGACCCAGAGACGGCTCTCAGCCGCGGGTCGTGAGCGGCGACGAGGTCGCCACCATCTAGAGAATTTCCCACCCAACACGAAGTAAAGGCTAGTAACGAAAGGGTTCTCGATGGGGTCGCCCTAACATCACTACTCATGGCATTGGACGTGGCACTCGATATTGGTACCTCGCACACCCGCTTGGCGACGATCCAGCGCGGCGTGGTGTTCGATGAACCGACGATGGTCGCCATCGATACCAACTCCGGCGTCGTCGTTGAACTAGGTCACGGCGCCCTCGAGCTCGTCGGGCGCACGTCGCGCCACGTGGTTGTCTTTCGCCCCTTCGCCCAAGGGGCCACGGTTGACTTCGACGTGACCGCTCGACTTATTGAAGCACTCTTTGAACGGGCTGGCGTGTCGAAGCTCAGTCGCGCCCGGGTCGTGATGAGCGTGCCTTCGCTGGCTACCGCCATTGAGCGCCGTGCGCTACGCCAGGCGGCGATTCAAGCTGGCGCGCGCGAAGTGAGTCTGGTCGAGGCGCCACTCGCCGCCGCAATCGGACTTGGTCTGCCGGTTCAAGACCCCATTGGTTCGGCCGTGACGCTGCTCGGCGCGGGCGCGTCGGAGGCGGCCGTTATCTCACTTGGCGGCATCGTCACGAGTGGCGCCCGTCGATTAGGCGGCAACGACGTCGACGCGGCGATCGCCACGGCGTTGCGACTCACGATGGGCATCGTCGTCGCGCCGTCGGTCGTCGAGATGCTCAAGTGCAATTTGGCCTCGGCGCTGGGTCGCACGATCGGACTCTCCGAAGTAGTGCTCGCGCGTAGCGTCGATAGGGGAAATTTGGTCGAGGTCGACGTGGACGCGGCGTTGGTGAACGCGGCGCTGCACGACGTCCTCAGCTCGACGATTCGAATGATTCAAGAGTGCTTGAGTAACACGCCGCCGGACCTTTCCCAAGACGTGAGTGCGCGTGGCATGACGTTGGTCGGTGGACACGCGAACCTACAAGACTTCGCCGAACTCGTCGCGACCAGTACGGGGGTTGAGGTCAGTGTGGCGAGTCAGTCGGACCTCGTCGTCATTCACGGGCTGCAAGCCTGCCTCGAAGAGATGGCCTCGTTGCACGCGCTCTTTCGAAGTGCGGATCGCTAAGACTCTTCTTTACGTAGTTGGCTGACGGCAGAACGGACCTGCCAGTCGCGATCTTCACCGGCCGCGTCCAGGGCGGCCTCAACGTCGGGGCCTTCGAAGTTCGACAGCGCCACGATGGCGCGACGTCGAATCGCAGGTTTGTCGTTGAGCGCCAAAAGAATCGTCGCGCGTGAGCGCTCGTCTCCAATCGAGCCGAGTGCCGCGATGGCCGACTCTCGACATCGAGCGTCCTCGTGCTCTTGTGCAACGCCACAGAGTTCGACCACGGCGTCAACGTAGAGATGCTCTCCGAGAGCAAAGACCGCCGCGTCCACCACCAGAGCGTCATCGTCGCCAAGGAGTGCGACGACATCTCGCAACACGCTTGGGTCATCGAGCGGCGCGTGCGCAACCTGTTGCAGTGCCTCACGCCGCATCTCGACGTCATCGTCGTTAATCACGTGGCGCCACAGATCTGGGTTCATGAGCGACTTGCGAACGAGACCACGCAGCGCCAGTACGCGGTGGCGAAGAACGGCGGTGTCGAGGGTGGCGAGCAGTAGCGCGGCGCCGTTGTCGCCTAACGCGTAGCTCGCGCGAAGGAGTTGATTCTCGAGGGGCTCAACTAGCGTTGCGTCATCACCTTGCACCCACCTATTCCACCATCAACGCCGGGTCGCCGTCTATTCTCCCGGCTTATCGTGTCTTTGGCGCTCGTGATAGCACTCGTCCTAGGCCTTCAGCAATGGCATACAACGCAGTTCGCCATCACGCCCGGCGACGCGACGCCAGTGGCCCCACTCGTGAAGATCATCGGTGTCACCACCAATGCCCATCACGACAAGATCATGCTCACTGACGTGTATCTCCAATCGTTGACGGCGTGGCAGTGGTTGATTTTCCATTTCCAGTCTCACGTGCAGTTCGTTGGAGAGAATCAACTCGTCCAGCCCGGCATACCCGCTGACGAACTAGGCGCGCAAGGATTTTTGCAGATGCTCGACGCTAAACAAGCGGCCGAAGTAGCCGCGTTTCAATCGCTGGGCTGGACGATCCCTGCCACACCCACTGGCGCCATCGTGACCGGTGTCGTCGCGTCCTCACCGGCGAGGTCGGCCGGACTGAGCGTCGGTGATCGCATAGTTGGCGTAAATGGCACCACGCTGCGCACGTCGTGTCAATTGATTCGCGACGTGCACCTCCTCGCGCCCGGCACCAAGGTCAAGTTCAGCGTCGAACGCGTAAAGATCACAACTTCCGGCAAACTGTCGTGGGGTAGAGCGACGATGGAAACGGTACGCACGGGTGTAGACCCAGGTGGCGTGGGTGTCTCTGGATGCGCGGGCGTGAGCGGGAGTGAACGATCGTGGATCGGCATCGCGCTCGAAGACGGCATTAATTACGAATTTCCGGCACGCGTGACGATCAACACAGCCAATATTGGTGGCCCCTCGGCGGGACTGGCGATGGCGCTGACGCTCATTGACGAACTGAGCGGCGGTTCACTGACTGGTCATCACGCCATTGCCGCCACCGGCACGATCGACGTCAACGGCAACGTCGGTGACGTTGGCGGGGTCGCTCAAAAGACCGTCGCCGTCGAGCGGGCCGGTGCCTCGTATTTCATCGTGCCCCAAGTAGAAGTCGCGACTGCACGAGGCGCCGCTTCATCGGCACTGAAGGTTCTCGGTGTCACGACCCTCGCCCAGGCGCTGCGCGACCTGCGCGCGCTCGGTGGGGCTAAAGCCCAGCCCCTCACGCAGCCCTCGTAAGACCAAAACGAGGTGCTCGACGCCGTAGTCTGGATGGAATGGACGACCGACGAATTCTTACAACCACGCGCCAGTCGTCGTCCGAGATCACAAGAGTGAATTTCACAACGCTGCGAAAAGGCGGCGTCGATCCCAACGAAGTTCGACTCCATCTCGAAGCGGCCGCGCGAGAGATGGGTCATCTCGAGAGCCGTATTCGAGAGCTCCAAGATCAAGTGAGTGAAGCCCAACGTCGAGCGGCGAATCCCACCTTTGACGAGGCGACACTCGCTGGCGCCCTCGGCACCCAGAGTGCTGCCATCCTTCGCTCCGCACACGAAGAGGCCGGGCGGGTCACGGCGGAAGCCCAAGAACGAAGCGCACTGGTCTTTGTCGAGAGCCAACAGCGCAGTGCCTCGCACCTTATTGAGGCCCAAGAGCGCGCGACCGCGCTCATCACTGAAGCTGAGAACACCGCTACGCAGATCGACCACGACGCTCGACTGGCGGCCGAGCGACTAATCGACTCGGCGAAGGTCAACGGTGAAGCACTCGTCGATCGCGCTCGCGAGCAAGGTCTCGCAATCGTCGACCAGTCGAACGAAGCGCGCCGCTCGGTCTTGAACGATCTCGCCGTCAAGCGCAAGGCACTGTTTTTGCAGATCGAACAACTTCGTGCGGCGCGCGACACGTTGGGGACGTTCGTTTCCTCGGTTCGCCAACAAGTCGAGGACGTGTTGAACGGCATTCAAAGCTCTGACGAAGTCGCGCGCACCGCGGCCCTCGAAGCACTGCGCCAACACCCGCAGGCACCCGAGCCAACAGAAGAGGAACTCCTTGCGGGCACGCCTCTGCGTCAAGTGCCCGAAACGCCAATGGAAGAGCCAGAGGATCCAGACGCCGCGAAGCCTCGGGTCCGAAAAGCCACCAAGAGTGTCGCGCCAGTCGAAGAGTCGCTGCTCGAGGACGATCCCTCGGGTACCGACGTCGTAAATGAAATATTCGCCCGCCTTCGAAAGGCGACACTCGAAGAGCGCGGTGCCTCTCCGCATGCTCCTAGAAAGGCGCCCGCACACAAACTGGAAACTCCCGTCGGCGAACTGTTTCAACGCCGGGACGAGGCACTCGAGGAGTCCCTCGTCGTACTCACCCGTCGCGCCAAGCGTGCGCTCCAAGACGACCAAAACATCATGCTCGAGCGACTTCGTGACGTAAAGGCGATGATCACGACCGAGCTCGAAGACGAGCACGCGCAGCGCGCGCGTTACGCGGACGCGGCCTTCGAGGCGCTCGCGCACGCTGCGGGCGCGGGCGCCCAGTTCGCCAAAGACGAAGGCGGAATCGCGGGTGCCGACGTGTCCAGATCCGCGATCGACGAATGCGCGGCCGACTTAGCCGTGACGATTGTCCTTGCCCTTCGCAAGCGCATCTTGGCTGACGGAAGCGGCGACGGCCAAGAGCGCGCCAACGCCGCCTACCGGGAGTGGCGCGGCGCACGCGTGGAGCGACTCTGCACCGACGCCGCACGACGGGCCTTTCACTTAGGTGTCGTCACCGCCGCCCTCGGTCGACCACTACGATTCTTTGCCGCGCCGACGGACCCGCCGTGTGACGCGTGCGCGCTTGACGCGTCGACGGGCCAGCGTCTCGCGGGCGAGAACTTTCCTAGCGGTTCACCGTATCCACCGCTGCACGCGGGCTGTGCCTGCACTGTTGTACCCGTATAAGAAAGTCGTAGGCTCAACTCGTGCGTAGTCCCACCGACGTCCCCAAACGACCGCGCCGCCTCGGACGGCTCTCGCGCCGCTTTTGGTTTGGACTCATTTTTGTCGTCCTCTTGGTCGGGTTTCTCTCACTTCGCAACTTGGCGGTGCTCTGGACGGATCAGATGTGGTTCTCCTCGTTGGGATTCTCGAGTGTCTTTTCCACTTTGTTCTTGTTAAAGGTCGGACTTGGTTTCACCTTTGGCGCAATTTTCTTCTTCATCATGTGGGGCAATCTGTTGCTCACCGATCGCTTCGGGGCTCGCGATCTCTCCTTTGACCCCGAAGACGAAGTGGTGCGACGCTTCCAGAACGTTGTTCGCCCCTACGCCAAGCGCGTGTACGCGGCCATCGCGCTCGTTATGGGCCTGGTCGCGGGCCTGAACGCCACGGGTCAGTGGCAGGCGTACATTCTCTTTTCGCACTCACAACTGTTCCATCAGACCGATCCCGTCTTTCACAAGGATCTCGGTTTTTACATCTTCACGCTGCCCTTCGTGTCGTACGTCATCACGTGGTTCCTCGTCGTGCTCATCATCGCGCTTCTCGTCACGACCGGCTTTCACTTTCTGAACGGAGGGATTCGCACTACGCGCGCCACCCCGAGAGTGTCACCGCGAGTAAAGGCGCACTTGTCGGTCATTGGCGCCGCGATTGCGTTCATGAAAGCGGCTGGCTACTTGATCGCGAAGTGGGAGCTCGTCAACTCGACGAACGGCTACGCGCAAGGCGCGAGTTACACCGACGTGCACGCTCGCATGCCCGCGCTCACCATCCTCTTCTATCTTTCGCTGGCTTCGGCGGCGATCTTGCTCTACAACGTTCGCTCGAGGGGTTGGTCGCTGCCGGTTGTCGCCGTTGGTCTGTGGGCTTTTGTGGCGCTCGTCATCGGCGTGCTGTACCCGACGTTCCTTCAAGCACTCAAGGTAAGTCCGAACCAGCAGTCGCTCGAGGCGCCCTACATTCAACGCAACATCACCGCCACGCGCGCCGCCTTCGGCCTTGACAAAGTGCAGTATCACGCGTTCGCTGGTTCGACCGCGATTACCGAAGCTCAGATCAGGGCCGACGCGCCCACGTTGAACAACATTCGACTTTGGGACCCTTCGAACACGATCGCGTTGGAGACGGTCAACCGACGTCAGTCGATTCGCTCGTACTACAACTTCACGACGCTCTCGGTGGATCGATACTTCGTGAGTGGCAAATTGACGCCAGTTCTAATTGGCGCGCGTCAACTCAACAGCTCGAGCCTGCCGTCCCAGAGCTGGGTCAACCAGCACTTGCAGTACACGCACGGCATCGGTGCGGCGGTCGTTGCCGCCAACCAAGTTGACTTGGCGACCGGCAACCCCGTCTTTGACGTTTCCAACGTCCCACCAATCTCAGCAGCCGGTCTGCCGATGTTGACCGAGCCGGACATCTACTTTGGTCTCAACGATCCTGGCTGGGTTGTCGCGAATTCCAAGCAGCCCGAACTCGACTACCAGGTGAACGCCGGTACGAACGCCGGATCGCCAGTTGAGACGCACTACTCGAGCACTGGTGGCGTCGCGGTTGGGACTATCTTCTCTCGCGCGGCGCTCGCGCTTCGCCTGGGCGATTTTAACTTTCTCATCTCGAACCAGATCGATTCGAAGAGTCGCGTGCTCTTCGTGCGCGACGTTCGACAGATGGCCCAAAAGGCCGCGCCGTTCCTCACGTTTGATGCTCAGCCCTACGCCGTTATCGCGAACGGCGAGGTGCAGTACGTGTTGGATGGCTACACCACGACCAGTCAGTACCCCTACAGCGAAAACGCCTCGCAACTGGGTGTCTCGACGGGCGGACTGCCGGGCAGTTTCAACTACGTGCGCAACTCGGTCAAGGTCGTCGTCAACGCCTACAGCGGCGCGATGAAGTTCTACGCGAATGACCCCAATGACCCGATTCTGAAGTCCTACCGGTCGGCCTTTCCTTCGATGTTCCTGCCCATGAGCGCAATGCCCTCGACGATCCGCACGCACCTTCGTTACCCTTCGGACATCTTCTCGGTGCAGGCGGCGACGCTTGGGCGCTACCACATCACCTTGGCGAGCGCCTTTTTCAGTGCGTCGGACCGTTGGGAGATCTCACCAACGACCGGAGCCGGCTCGCCCTCCCAAGCTCTCGCGCGCACCTCGGTCGTTGACGCCGCGGGCAACCTTGTCTCGACCACGTTGTCGCCGATGAGTCCGGTCTTTCAGGTTGGCTCACTGCCGAACGCCAACCACCAACAGTTGCTCGAGTCGATCGATTACGTGCCCTTCGGTAACTCTTCGACGGTGCAGAGCCTGACGGCCCTTATGGTGGCGACGAGCGATCCGACCAATTACGGACAGTTGAGCGTGTATGAGACCCCGCGCGGCACGACGGTGACGGGTCCCTTGCAGGCCGACTCAGAGATTCAACAGACATCTAAAGTCAGCTCGAACATCACGCTCCTGGACCAACACGGTTCGAGCGTCATTATGGGTAACAACTTGACGGTGCCGCTCGACTCCAGCGTGCTCTACATCCGACCTCTCTACGTGACGAGCACGGCGAACCCGATGCCGCAGTTGCGCTTTGTGATCGCGGTCTTTAACCAAGACGTGGGTATTGAACCAACATTGGCCGGCGCACTCGCGGACGTGCTGGGCGCGAACGTGAGTGGTATCACCACCACGCCGCCGGGCAAAGGTGGCACGGGCACGGGCACGGGTACAACGACGAATGCCGGTGTAGCGCACTACTTAGCTCAGGCGTCGGCAGACTACGCCAAGGCCCTACACGCGCTCACTAACGGCGATCTCGGGCTGTATCAAAAGGACGTCAAGGCAATGAATCAACAATTACTACTCGCACAGAACGCGCTCGGTAAGGGATAGCACTAGTTGGTAACTGGCGTTGGTTCGCGCGACGCCGAGAAGTTGTCACGGCCCGTGAGTCGCGCGCCGTGTTTAGTGGAGCGTCGTAGAACGTCGGTGATTGAAGATGGTGAGGCGTTACGACGAAGGATCGTCGCGCGCGTCGAGGTGGCGAAAGGGATTCAGCAAGTCCTCTGGATCGAAGACGTGTTTGATCTTGCGCTGCAGTGCGACGAGCGACGGATCGGCCAGCGCTAAGTACGGACCGCGCTTGTCAATTCCCAAGCCGTGTTCACCGGAGATCGCGCCGCCAAGGGCGATGCCGGCGCGAAAAAGTTCGAGCAGCAGCGCGTCTCGTTTAACGTCGTCGGGCTGAAAGACCGCCATGTGCACGTTGCCGTCGCCTACGTGACCACAGCCCGCCACGAACGCGTCAAATTTCTTAGCCAGTTCGGTGACCTCGTCGAGGAAGGTAGGCACGGCGGAACGCGGAACGACGACGTCGATGATCTCGTGCGCCCCCGCTGCCTTTGAAATCCAAAAAGCGCGTTCTCTCGCTTCAATCAATTGCGTGGCCGACGCGCCCTCGAGAACGTAGACGTCAAGAGCACCGGCGCTCGTGACGAGGTCGGCCGCGACGACAAGGTCGCCTTCAAGTTGTTCAGCAGTTCTCGTCTCGAGCACGACGATCAGGTACGCCGCAGTCTTTTCTGCCACCGCAGGATCGACCCCGAGGTGTAAGTCGGTGCCTTTCGCGAGTGAGGCCATGGTGAATACGTCGAGATACTCCAACAGCGACGGCATGAGGCTAGAGGAAATTAGCGTCGGCACGACACCCATGACGTCGTGAAGGTCGCTAAAGGGAACGAGCATTGTGGCGCTGTGGTCGAACACGGGCGAGAGCCTGAGCGTCACTTCGGTGACGATGGCCAGCGTGCCTTCGCTGCCGATGATGAGTTGGGTGAGATCGTAACCAGACGAAGACTTCATGACGGGGCCGCCCGTTTTGATGACGGTGCCGTCCATCAGGACCGCTTCGAGTCCCAGCACGTGTTGGCGAGTGACGCCGTGACGCACGGCGCGCATTCCTCCGGCGTTCGTGTTGACGTTGCCCCCGAGTGAGCCCGAGAGCTCGCCGGGGTACACCGGATAGTGCAGCCCAGTGCCGCGGAGTCTCTCGTTGAGCTCGCGTAACGTAATGCCCGCCTGCACGACGACGACGTGGTCGCGCACGTCGAGTTGAACGACGTCGCGCATCTGATCGAAGCAGATGACGAGACCTCCGTTGACTGGCAGCGCGCCACCAGAAAGTCCCGTGCCCGAGCCTCGGGGCGTCACAGGAATTTTGTGGCGGCTCGCCCAGCGAACGAGGTTCGCCACTTCGTCCGTTGACTGTGGTCGCACGACGGCGAAGGGTTCGCGGTGTCGAACATGTAAGGACTCGTCGTGAAGGTCATCGGGGGAGTGACCACCGCGGAACGTCACGTCGCCTTTGACAATCTCTTCGAGTTCAGTGCGTAATAGGTCGCCGTCCACTACCGCTGAACCCTACTCGTCTCGTTTGAAGCGACTACTGGTACTTCGCGATGCGCTAGCTTTCGTCGTTCAACACCTTGGGCTCAACGGCGAGCGTGTTCGCAAAGTTGTCGAGACGTTTTGGATTACGCACGCCGGGAACGACGAGTACCGCGAAGCAGATGAGACCAGAGATCAGTCCACACGCCAGTATCGCGTGGCGAACGCCCAACACTGTCGCCGCGAAGACGAGCGCGATGCCCGAGGGGTGGCGGTCGACCTCGAGCGTGACGATCGCCAAGACGACGGTGAAGATGCCGTCACCCAGGGACGACACCGACTGACCCGACCACCAAAGGGCGAAATCAGCGGACCTTTAGCGTGCTATAGGTCCGCTTAGTTTTCGCGTTGCTCGACACGTGGGGATTCTAGAAACGACGAGGCCTCCTCGTCGAGAGGGGTCCCCGTTATGTCGACCGCATAGCGGATGACTACTTCACGGTGTACTTGACAGTGGCCGTTTTTCCGCTCTTGAAGTGAATCGTCAGGGTGAACGTACCCTTCCTGGCGTTGGCTGCTTCCTTGATCTTCAACGTCAACTTCGATGCCGTGACGCTCTTG